>ODAI012427800.1_pt1 | contig 151434 bp, 120 predicted proteins | sample 1539321 | NCBI WGS metagenome assembly ODAI01 (sample SAMN02144231, study PRJEB22623) | gut metagenome | biome: sheep rumen | host: Ovis aries | place: New Zealand
AGTGCTGAAGCAATTTGCGTCTAATGGTCTCGGTATTGCTTTTATTCCGGATATGACCGCAGATAAGGAATTGGAAAATGGAACGCTGAAAAAGCTGGATTGGAAAGGAAAGAGCTTTCCAATCTATTCACAGATATTCATACACAAAGATAAGCATATAGGCAAGGCAATCAGCAGTCTGGTGGACATTATAAAAAGTGATGATATGTGAATTCGGTTGCACAAAAACGCAGTCGAATCATGCGGATAAGTATGCGGATGAAATTCGATATATTTGCCAAAGCAGGAGAATCCTTGACATCGTCTGTTCTAAAATATAAGATAAAGCCTGTATCACTGATAATATAAGGGAGAATAGTGTAAAAAATATGAGTGAGAAGAGAAGTACCTTCGGTACAAGAATGGGATTCATACTGGTAAGTGCTGGCTGTGCCATAGGAATAGGCAATGTATGGAAGTTCCCCTTTGTTGCCGGAGCCAACGGCGGAGCGGTATTCGTACTGTTCTATCTGATATTCCTTATCCTTATGGGTATTCCGGTCATGACGATGGAATTCGCTATCGGCCGTGCAGGAAGGGCAAGTGCTTTTGAAGCATATAAGAAGCTTGAGAAGCCCGGCTCAAAATGGCATATTCATGGATGGCTATGCTATGGCGGAAGCTTCCTGCTTATGATGTACTATACGACCGTGGCAGGGTGGATGCTTGATTATTTCTTCAAGTTCGCTACAGGAAGCTTCGACAATGCTACTACGGAGTCTGTGGGAGGAGTATTCACCGCTATGCTTGGCAACCCTGTAGAGATGGGTATCTTCATGGTCATTACCGTGGTGTGCGGCTTCGCGGTATTAAGCTTCGGAGTGCAGAAGGGTCTTGAGAGGGTCAATAAGGCCATGATGACAGGTCTTCTGTTCCTTATAGTAATTCTGGCGGTTCATTCCCTTACGTTAAGTGGTGTGGCAGAAGGCATGAGCTTCTATCTTCTTCCCGACTGGAACAGAGTTATGGAGGTGGGACTTGGTAAGGTTATAACATCTGCCATGAGTCAGGCCTTCTTCACATTAAGCCTTGGCGTGGGTTCACTGGAGATATTCGGAAGCTATATGTCCAAGGAGGATGGTATCACAGGTGAAGCTGTAAGGATCTGTGCTCTTGATACATTCGTAGCCATAATATCCGGCGTTATCATTTTTCCGGCATGCTTTAGCTATAATGTGGAGCCGGATCAGGGACCGTCGCTCATATTCATTACGCTTCCTCAGGTGTTCATGAATATGCGTGGTGGTCGCATATGGGGTACATTATTCTTCGTCTTCATGACTTTTGCAAGCTTCTCCACCGTTACGGCGGTATTCGAGAACCTTGTGGCATTCCCTATGGATAATCTTAAATGGAGCCGCAGGAAGTCAGTCCTTGTGAATATGATAGCAATGCTTATCGCAAGTATGCCTTGTGTTCTGGGCTACAATATCTTAAGCGGAGTGCATCTGATTGGAGGAAGAGACATACTGGATTCGGAGGACTTTGTGGTAAGTAACCTTCTGCTGCCCATAGGAGCACTTATAATGGTATTGTTCTGTGCGACGAGGTTTGGATGGGGCTTCGACAGATATCTTGAAGAGGTCAATACCGGCAAGGGTATGGATATGAGCAGAAGGCTTAAGCCTTATCTTCAGTTCGTGCTTCCGGTTCTTATATTTGTATTGATTGTGATCGGGCTTATAGGATAGATGATTTATTATGAAAAAACTGATAGGGAATCGGGATTTCTATGTCAAAGTGTTTGCTATAGCCTTCCCGATCATGGTTCAGAACGGTATAAGCAATTTCGTAGGATTGCTTGATAATATAATGATAGGCAGAATAGGAACAGAGCAGATGAGTGGCGTATCTATAGTCAATCAGCTTATGTTCGTATTCATACTGTGTATGTTCGGAGTAGTATCCGGTGCAGGGATTCTTGGCGCTCAGTACTATGGTCAGAAGAATATGAACGGAGTCAGGGATGTGCTTCGTATCAAGCTTATCATGACTGCTTTTACGCTGGTTCTTGCAGTGGTCATATTCTTAACCTTTGATAAGCCCCTCATATCCCTGTATCTTCACGAGGGCTCCGAATCGGGTGACCTTACGGCCACACTCGGATACGGTATAAGCTATCTTAAGGTTATGCTCATAGGCCTGCCGCCAATGGCTATAGAGATGAGCTATTCATCTACCTTAAGAGAATCGGGTGAGACAAGAGTACCTATGCGGTCCTCGATCCTGGCGGTTTTGGTCAATCTGATACTTAACTACATACTGATATTCGGTAAGCTTGGCGCCCCGGCTCTCGGAGTGGTTGGAGCGGCCATTGCGACCGTAGTATCCAGATATGTTCAGATGATATATGTCATTATATGGTCTCATGTCAATGACTTAAGAGCACCTTATATCAAGGGCTTATACAGGCATTTTGGAGTATCGGGCAGTATGCTTGCCAAGGTGATAGTATTAGCGCTTCCTCTTATGCTTAATGAGACCCTGTGGTCTGCGGGAACGGCAGCAGTCAATACCTGTTTGGCATACAGGGGATTGTCAGTGGTTGCAGCCACCAATATCCAGTCCACCATATACAATATCTTCAACATAATGTACATAGCCATGGGTGATGCCATAGCTATCATAGTCGGACAGCAGCTTGGAGCAGGAGAGATAGATGAGGCCAAAGACACTTCGGCTAAGATCATTGCCATGGCAGTAGCATTCGCTACGCTTGGCGGATTGCTGATGATAGGGGTATCGAATCTGTTCCCGCTTGTGTACAATACCACGGACGAGGTCAGGGACATAGCCGGAGCCCTTATACGTATCACGGGGTGTTTTATGCCCATACATGCCTTTTTGCATGCGGTGTATTTCTCTATCAGGAGCGGTGGCAAGACTGTGGTTACTTTCCTGTTCGATAGCGTATATCTGTGGATCATATCATTTCCTTTTGCATATGCTCTGGCGCACTATACGGGAATAGATATCAAGCCCATGTTCGTTTTATGCCAGTCAATAGATCTGGTTAAGGTTATAGTAGGATTCTTCATTTACAGATCGGGCATCTGGGCGAAGAATATAACAGACGGTATTTCGGATTGATGACAGGGTAGTGTTATAGAAGGGGGAGAGGATGATCCTTACAGTTTTTCCTGTACTTTATCTTATATTTACTTTCTTCGGTGCAAGATTTGCCGGTAAGGGTGAGTTCTCGAAGGATTATATCAGCAGGGATCAGTCTAAGCTTATACAGGCATCTGCATGTGTCGGGATAGTGCTTCATCATCTGACCCAGCAGATCACAGGCTACGGCGTTGTGAATAAGGGACCGATCACTATATTTAATCATATCGGTTTTCTTTTTACGGCGCTTTTTTTCTTCTTTTCAGGCTATGGTCTTATCGTAAGCTATAATACCAAGCCGGATTACTTAAGGGGCTTCCTTGGGAAGAGACTTCCGACTGTGCTTATCCCCTTCTGGGTTATCAATCTTCTGGGTGTTGTTCTGTGTGGAGTAATCCTTGGCAAACACTATACGACCGGTGAGGTCATAAGTGATATAACAGGCCTTACACTTGTTAATAGCAATGGGTGGTTCATCATAGAGATAGTAATACTGTATCTTGCCTTCTATGTTTTCTTCGATCTGATAAAGAATAAAGATGTGGCACTTACCCTCCTGTGTATGTTCACGATTCTTATCATCATATACAGCTTCTTTCAGGGTCATGACCTTCCGGGAGATAAGTCGCACTGGTTTAAGGGAGAGTGGTGGTATAATTCCACGGTCACTTTCGTATTCGGTATGCTTTATGCGAGATTTAAGGATAAGATCACAGGCTTTAGCCACAGGCATTACAGACTGTTACTTATGCTTTTTTCGGTAATGTGTGTGATCACCGTATTTCTCTCTGTTGTAGCCGTGCAGAGATACGGTTACTATCACGAGCATGTTTCGTTTAAGATTAAATATGACGAAGCCGTCACCTTGCTGTCTCAATCCGTTGCCTGCTTAGTCACGACGATGCTTGTGCTCTTAATGAACATGAAGCTTACCTTGGGTAACAGAGCACTTAAGTACATAAGCGGTATAAGTATGGAATTATTCCTAATACACGGGTATTTTGTGACGAAGATATTCGGCGGGATAAGGATGAGAGATACTGTAAGACTTACGGCTGTGATAGTATGCAGCATAGTCTGTACAGCCATACTCTCTCCCGGTATACAATGGCTTGTTAAGCACCTTATAATGCTGCTGGCAAAGAAGAAGGTATACCATGATACCTTAGAAGGCAGGATAGCCGAAGAGAATAGGAGAAAAAGAGCGGATATCGTTCGAAAAGCCGTGATGGTACTGATGATACCGGCGGTGTTGGGCGTACTGTATTTTTCTTTTGGACGATACTTCCTTGCCGGAAAGGAATACAGAGATGAATGTGCGGCGATACGGGAAGCCGACATAGGTGATAAGGTATTGTGGGGACATTATAATACGGTCAATACATTCCCCGGTAAAGAAAGATTATCGTGGGTCGTGATAGCAAAAGAGGATGATAAAGTATGCCTCATATCCGAGAAAGGTATAGCCGGAAGCTCATATAACCGGACTCACAGAGAGGTGTCATGGGAGGATTCTGATATAAGAGTATTGCTTAATTCCAATATATATACTGCAATGTTCAGCAGATATGAGATAGCAGCAGTCATACCCATGGACGGAGATATTATAAGTCTGCTTACAGTCAAACAGGCGAAGGAGCTTTTTGCCGATGATGAGGCCAGAGAGCTTGCCATTACCGATGCTGCCAGAGTAAGCGGAGTCAACGAGAACTATCTTAGTAAGGATAATAACTGGGATATGAAGGGCTATAGGAGTTCGTGGTGGTGGCTTAGAGGAGAATCCGGTGTGAAGAGCTATACGGCACCTGTTGTCACGGTAGATGGGTATATATCGCCTGATGAGAAAGAGGTGAACAGACCTAACGGAGCCATTAGACCGGTGATATGGGTAGACCCGTATATCACGGATTAATGGTGTAATATTTAAATATTTTGGCATTTCTGATAAAATATCCATATGAACCAAAAAGTACTTACAGTATTGGAATACAATAAGATAACCGCAATGCTTGCAAAGCAGGCTACATCGGCTCCGGGAAGAGAGCTTGCCATGGCGCTGCAGCCGGTGTCGGACATAGGACAGATACGAAGGGCTCAGAGAGAGACTAAGGATGCGCTTTCAAGACTGCTTAAAGGGGACAGTATATCCTTTTTGGGCAACAGAGATGTGGGAAGAAGTCTTAAGTCGTTGGAGATAGGGGTATCATTATCCTCAGGCGAGCTGCTTAAGATAGCGGATCTTCTGGATAACGTAAGCAGAGTAAGAGCATATGGTGCAAGAAAAGCTGAAGATGATAAGGCTGATTCATTGACCGGAAGATTCGAAGACCTGATCTGTCATGATGATATTGCTGCGGATATTCACAGATGCATACCATCCGAGGATGAGATATCGGATGATGCGTCTGCGGGACTTAAGGCAATAAGGAGAGAGATAGCGCTGTCCGGGGAAAGGATACATAAGCAGCTTAACGGTATAATAAACGGCTCCCTGCGTACCTATCTGCAGGATGCCGTAATCACACAGAGAGACGGTCGCTACTGTATACCGGTCAAATCCGAGTACAGAAGCCAGATACCGGGAATGATACACGATCAGTCGGCTACCGGTTCCACAGTATTCATAGAGCCTCAGGCCGTGGTTGAACTTAACAATAAGATCAAGCAGCTTAAGCTTGACGAACAGAAGGAGATAGAGAAGATACTTGCAGGCTTAAGCGTGTCTGTGGCAGAGGAGAGCGGCAGTATTTCAGAGGATCAGAGGCTCCTTACAGAGCTTGACTTTATCTTCGCCAAGGGACGGCTGGCTCTTGCGCAGAATGCCACCGAGCCCATATTCAATGACAGGCATGTGATCAATATCCGCAGAGGCAGGCATCCTCTGCTTGATAAGGACAAGGTCGTTCCTGTAGATATAAGGCTTGGTGATGATTTCGATCTGCTTATAATTACGGGACCCAATACCGGAGGTAAGACAGTGTCTCTTAAGACAGTGGGACTGCTTACACTCATGGGTCAGGCGGGACTTCACATTCCTGCAGGAGACAGATCAGAACTGTCTGTTTTTAAAAAGGTATATGCCGATATAGGGGATGAGCAGAGCATAGAGCAGAGTTTGTCCACTTTTTCATCACATATGAAGAATATAGTGGCAATCCTTAAGGCGGCGGGTGAAGACAGTCTGTGCCTTTTTGACGAGCTTGGTGCGGGAACTGATCCCATAGAGGGAGCGGCACTTGCAATAGCTATCCTTGATAATCTGCACAGGCAGGGAATCAGAACGATAGCGACCACACATTACAGTGAGCTTAAGGTGTATGCTCTCACTACGGACAAGGTTGAGAACGGCAGTGAAGAATTCGATGTAGCCACCCTCTCTCCTACATACAGACTGCTTATCGGTGTGCCGGGTAAGAGTAATGCATTCGCCATATCAAAGCGTCTGGGACTTAGAGATGATATAATAGAAGAAGCCAAGGCGCATATTACGGAGGATAAGGAGAGCTTTGAAGACCTTATATCCGACCTTGAAGACAGCAGGCGGACTATTGAGAGAGAGCGCGAAGAGATAGCGGATTATAAGGCACGGATCAAGTCTCATCAGGATGCTCTTGAACGCAAGAGAGATAAGATAGATATAAGCCGTGAGGAGATACTTAGAAAAGCAAGGGAAGAGGCGGCAGAGATACTTAAGGAAGCCAAGGATGTAGCAGATGAGACTATACGGCTGTTCAATGATGCCAAAGCGGATGCTTCCATTAAGGATCTGGAGAAGGCAAGGGATAAGATAAGGAATAAACAGAAGGATAATAATGCACATCTGGCATACAATGCCGATACGGACGCAGGCCGACCCGTTAAGGCAACGGAGCTTAAGCTTGGCATGGATGTCAAGATAAGATCGCTTGGACTTAAGGGTACTGTGAACAGTCTGCCGGATGATAAAGGGGATCTGTTCATTCAGTGCGGTATCATGCGTACCAAGAGCAATATATCGGATCTTACGATCCTTAAGGAAGAGTCGGACGGATCGGGTATATCGAAGAAAAAGAATAAGTCCGTGAATAAGAATTCTTCCGGTATGGGCAGGATCAAGGCCGGCAAGTCATTAAGCGTTACATCGGAGATCAATCTCCTCGGCAAGACTGTGGATGAAGCTTTGTATGAGCTTGATAAATATCTTGATGATGCATATCTTGCGCATATACCGAGCGTGAGGATAGTACATGGCAAAGGAACCGGAGCCTTAAGACAGGCGGTTCAGAATAAATTAAGGAAGACTAAGTATATAGACAGCTACAGACAGGGAGAATTCGGAGAAGGTGACGCGGGTGTCACAATAGCGACGTTCAAGGAGTAAGGAGACCAAAGTATGGCTACAAAGCAAAAGATAATGATCGTTGACGATGACAACAACATAGCGGAGCTCATAAGCCTGTATCTTACCAAGGAATGCTTTGAGACCGAGATATACGGAGACGGAGAATCGGCGATAGCGGGGTTCGATACATTTGCCCCCAATCTCATACTGCTTGATCTCATGCTTCCGGGCATAGACGGATATCAGGTGTGCAGAGAGATCAGGGCTAAGAGCGCTATACCAATAATCATGCTCTCTGCCAAGGGAGAGGTGTTCGATAAGGTGCTCGGACTTGAGTTAGGAGCGGATGATTATATGGAGAAGCCCTTTGATACCAAGGAGCTTGTCGCAAGGGTCAAGGCCGTGCTTCGAAGATATAAGGCTGCTCCGGAGGTAAGCGAGGAGCCTATGGTCAAGTGTGTGGAGTATCCGGATCTTACCATCAACCAGACCAATTATTCGGTCGTGTATATGGGTAAGAGCGTGGATATGCCGCCTAAGGAGCTGGAGCTTCTCTTTTTCCTGGCTTCATCACCCAATCATGTATTCACCAGAGAGCAGCTTCTCGATCAGATATGGGGATATGAGTATATAGGTGATACAAGGACCGTTGATGTGCACATCAAGCGCCTTCGTGAGAAGCTTGGCGATCATGAGCACTGGCGCATAGCCACCATATGGGGAATAGGCTATAAATTCGAGACGATGGGATAGATGAAGGAATATGCGTAAGACACTGTATCTTAAATTCATATTCGCTTATTTGATATTCGGTGTGTTCAGCTTCATCATGGTTGCTACCTTCGCATCCAATATGACAATGGAGCAGCTTAAGAGGGAGAAGGCGGAGACACTCTATAAGGAGGCCACACTTATAGCCAATACCTATGCAGCCGACCTGTACACCAATGATATCGGACTGGATACCGTGAAGCGACAGCTTGATGCCATAGATATATACCTTGATTCGGTCATATGGATCATCAATCCGTCGGGGCGAATGGTCATAGATTCATCAAGACCCCTTAACGTTGATGATGAGGTGGTGATAGACGGATTTGACCCCACAATTATGAGCGGCTCATATTACACCACCGGAGATTTCTTCGGAAGCTTCGATGAAGAGACGTTGTCGGTGCTTGCCCCCATAACTACCGATTACAAGGTCAGGGGCTATGTAGCGATACACACCTCCATGAATTCGCTGTATAAGAGCAAGGAGAGCCTGTTGTCCATCTCATATATCCTGATGGTGCTGATATTCCTGCTGTCCATGATAATACTCATATTCTTCACCGAATTTGTCTATGTACCCATAAGGAGGATTACGGACGCCACGGTACAGTATGCATCAGGTAATATGCACTATGAATTTACTGTGGATTCGGATGATGAGATAGGCTATCTGGCAGCAGCTCTTCAGTATATGGCGAGCGAGATAAGCAAGGCTGAGGATAATCAGAAGAAGTTCGTTGCCAACGTATCCCATGATTTTCGTTCGCCGCTTACATCCATCAAGGGCTATCTGGAAGCGATGATCGACGGCACCATCCCGCCGCAGATGCATGAGAAATACCTGGGTATAGTTCTTAATGAGACGGAGAGGCTTACCAAGCTCACCAATTCCCTGCTTACTCTTAATAATCTCAATGTCAGGGGTGTGGTCCTTGACAAATCGGTATTTGATATCAATCAGGTGATAAGAGATACGGCGGCTTCCGCTGAGGTTCAGCTAATCACTAAGAATATAACTCTTGAAATGGTTCTTACGGGTGAAGAACTTATGGTGGAAGCGGATATGGGTAAGATACAGCAGGTATTGTATAACCTCCTTGACAATGCCATCAAGTTCTCTCATCAGGACGGCAATATCAAGATAGAGACCACGGAGAAGCATCAGAAGGTATTCATCTCGGTCAAGGATAACGGTATAGGCATTCCCAAGGACAGCCTTAAGCTTATATGGGACAGGTTCTATAAGACCGATCTGTCCAGAGGCAAGGATAAAAAGGGTACGGGACTGGGGCTTTCCATAACCAAGGAGATAATAAACGCCCATAACGAACACATCAATGTCATATCCACGGAAGGCGTGGGAACGGAGTTCATATTCTCGCTTCCGATAGCGGATGATGATGACGATTTTTAATAAAGTATAGAGGATTTTAAGAATTTAACCCTTGCCCCGATGCGTATGATGTAGTAAGATAGGACAGTCAAGAAGTAGTGGACTTTAAGGGTACGGAGAGTTATTTATGGATTTAAGAGACACTTTGATCAGATTAAGGGAAGATACGGGTATGAACAGGAGAGAGTTCGCTGATTACTTCGGTATTCCCTACAGAACTGTTCAGGACTGGGAGCTTGGCAACCGTAAGATGCCCGAATATCTTTTAAGACTCATGATATATAAGGTTGAGACGGAAAAGCTTACAGCAAAAGACAGGAAAAGCGGCAGATAAAGGTGTTGCTATGAGTAGATTATCAATGAGGATATGCACCGGGGTATGCATATCCTTATCTTTATTATGTATGGGCTGTGGCAGTGCAGAACCGGAATATGCCCATGTAAGGGTGCATGAGGAAGAGCTGCATCTGGGTATCGATGAACCCTTTGACCTTGCTTTTATCGCAGATACTCATATATCACTTGTTGATGAAAGGGATAAGGAGTTGACGGATAAAGCCATGCTCAGATATGGAGCCTTCTTATCTCCGGATGGTCTTCATGCGGATGAGATGTTCGCAGAGGAGATGAATTACATTAAAGAGATATCACCTGACCTTCTGATACTCGGAGGAGATATAGTTGATTCGGCGATGTATGCATCCATTGAATATGTGAAAGAGAAGGTTGATGCAACCGGCATTGATTATATCTACGGAATGGGCAATCATGATTTTGAGTATGGTGATGAGTACTATACGGATAGAGCCTATGAGGAATATCTTCCGAGGCTTGAAGTGATAAGTGATACCAAGAACGGGTATCAGGTCAGGGAATATGATGGCTTTACCGTTATGGTGACGGATGACGATAACAATCAGGTCACAGAAGGAGCTCTTGATAAGCTTAAGGAGCTGTGCGGGGAAGGCAAGCCCGTAATCCTCTGTACGCATGTACCGATAGAACCGGATGCCGAATATGCCGGAGAGCTTATGGATAAGTCCATAGAGGCTTGGGGAGCATATGATGACGGCAGAAGCAGGGTGCTTATAGGGTATAATTCCTGCATACCCAATGAGGTAACATCGCAGTTCATAGACATCGTTAAGGCTAAGGACAGTCCTGTCGAGCTTGTCATATCCGGACACATACACTTTTACAATAAGAGCAATCTTACGGGTGAGCTTACTCAGATAACCACAGGTGCGGGGTTTGAAGGGGATGTGATACATCTGCATATCGATTAGCAAAGTTTGGACAGGGAGAAAGAGCGGATAGAATATGAAGATAGGATTTGATAATGAAAAGTATCTGAAGATGCAGTCGGAGCACATTAGGGAAAGGATAGACGAATTCGAGGGTAAGCTGTATCTTGAATTCGGAGGTAAGCTTTTTGATGATTTTCATGCATCGAGAGTACTTCCGGGATTTGAACCCGACAGTAAGCTTAAGATGCTGCTCCAGTTAAGAGATCAGGCTGAGATAGTCATAGCAGTCAGTGCCGAGGATATAGATGAAGGTAAGGTAAGAGGAGACTATGGTATCACATATGATATGGATGTACTCAGGCTTGTGGATGCATTCCAAGGGATAGGACTGTATGTCGGAAGCATATGTGTCACTAAGTACAGCGGTCAGACAGCAGCGGATCAGTTCATTGAGAAGCTGACAGAGCTTGGGATAAGATCATACAAGCATTATAAGATTCCCGGATATCCCTCGGATGTAGCAAGGATAGTCAGTGATGACGGCTACGGCAGGAATGAATATATAGAGACGGATCGGCCTCTTGTGGTCGTTACGGCACCGGGACCGGGTTCGGGTAAGATGGCGACATGTCTGTCACAGTTGTATCATGAGCATAAGAGGAATATCAAGGCGGGCTATGCCAAGTTCGAGACATTCCCGATATGGAATCTTCCGCTTAAGCATCCGGTCAATATGGCATATGAGGCGGCTACCGCAGACCTTAATGATGTGAATATGATAGATCCGTTCCACCTTGAGGCATACGGAGAGACGACGGTCAATTACAACAGAGATGTGGAGATATTCCCGGTACTCAATGCCATGTTCACACAGATATTGGGTGAGAGTCCGTACAAGTCACCAACTGACATGGGTGTCAATATGGCAGGTAACTGCATTATAGATGATGATGTGTGCAGACAGGCATCAGAGCAGGAGATAATAAGGCGTTATTATCAGTGCATGTGCGACCTGAAGCGCGGCAAGGACTGCAAGGAAGACTTATATAAGCTTGAGCTTATCATGAAGCAGGCATATCTGTCTCCTGAGGACAGACCTGTTGTTGGAGCAGCCCTTGCAAGAGAAGAGAAGACGGGACATCCCGCAGCGTCAATAGAGCTTCCGGACGGGGCTCTGATAACAGGTAAGACTACAGATCTGCTGGGAGCCTCTGCCGCAGTCCTGCTTAACTCTCTTAAAGAGCTTGCCGGAATAGACCATGAGCTGCATCTGGTATCACCTGAGGCAATAGAGCCTATACAGAGACTTAAGACGGGGTATCTTGGGAGTCATAATCCCAGACTTCATACAGATGAGATACTTATAGCCCTGTCCATATCGGCTGCATCGGATAAGAATGCGGAGCTTGCCCTTACGATGCTTCCCAAGCTAAGAGGACTTGAAGCACATTCATCCGTTCTTCTGTCGAGCGTGGATGAGCAGACATTTAAGAGACTGGGACTCAGACTCACATGTGAACCCAAGTATGAGGAGAATAATAAAAAATACCACAAACACTGATAAACATTGTTACACACTGATACACACTGATACACACTGATACACAGAGAATAAATGGAGGATACCATGGATAACAATATCAATAACTATGAGGGTGGAGATAATGGTTATTCCGGTGGCGGTTCGGGAGGACAGAGACCGGGAGGAGGTAACAGTCCCGGCAGCAACAACAGCAATTCGCCCAAGAAGCAGAGCCTTTTCTTCCTGCTGATCGCATGTCTGGTGACATTGCTTTTTATGAGTTATTTCATGAAGGCGGTCAATGGAGCCACAAGTCAGGAGATATCTTACGACCAGTTTGTCAAGATGCTTGACAGTGACATGGTGCAGAGCGTATATATTAATTCCGATAAGATCGAGATCACGCCCAAGACTAAGGAGAGCAGCTCACCCAACAGTCAGAATGGACTCGGATTATTTGGCGTGAGCAATCCTGTCATTACATATTACACGGGTATCAGTGAAAGCAACGATGCCCTGACAGCGAGATTATTGGATGCCGGCGTTGAGATCAATAATGAGATACCGGATAATTCAGGTTGGCTGCTATCGATACTTCTTACTTATATCCTGCCCATAGCCCTTCTTTGGGGGCTTATGAGCCTTGCCTACAGACATATGTCCAAAAACGGCGGAGGCATAATGGGCGTAGGTAAGTCTAATGCCAAGGTATATGTGCAGAAGGAGACGGGTGTCACCTTCGCGGATGTGGCCGGTGAGGATGAGGCCAAGGAATCACTTGTGGAAGTGGTGGACTTTTTGCATGATCCGGGAAAATATACCCAGATAGGAGCCAAGCTTCCCAAGGGTGCGCTTTTGGTGGGACCTCCCGGTACCGGTAAGACGCTTCTTGCCAAGGCTGTTGCGGGTGAGGCACATGTGCCCTTCTTTTCGCTTACGGGTTCGGATTTTATAGAATTATATGTGGGAGTCGGAGCCAGCAGAGTAAGAGATCTTTTCAAAGAAGCAACCAAGACCGCTCCATGTATCATATTCATAGATGAGATAGATGCCATAGGAAGAAGCCGTGACAGCAGATACGGCGGAGGCAATGAGGAGCGGGAACAGACCCTTAACCAGCTCCTGTCCGAGATGGACGGATTCGATACGACAAAAGGAATACTTGTGCTCGGTGCCACCAACAGACCGGAGATACTTGATAAAGCCCTGCTGCGTCCGGGTAGATTTGACAGACGTATCGTGGTTGAGAAGCCGGATCTAAAGGGCAGAATCAATATACTTAAAGTTCATGCCAAGGATGTCAAGATGGACGAGACGGTTGATTTCGAGGAGATTGCCCTTGCTACGAGCGGAGCGGTTGGCTCGGATCTTGCCAATATGATCAACGAGGCTGCTATCAATGCTGTTAAGGAGGGTCGGGAGCTTGTAAGTCAGAAGGATATGTTCGTTGCCGTGGAACAGGTTCTTGTGGGCAAGGAGAAAAAGGACAGGATCATGTCTAAGGAGGAGCGTAAGATTGTCTCATATCATGAGGTGGGTCATGCGCTTATATCGGCTCTTCAGAAGAACTCCGAGCCGGTACAGAAGATAACCATAGTGCCCAGAACAATGGGAGCCTTGGGATATGTGATGCAGGTTCCGGAGGAAGAGAAGTACCTTAATACGGAAGCAGAGCTTAAGGCCATGCTTGTAAGTACGCTCGGAGGCAGAGCTGCCGAGGAGATAGTATTTGATACTGTAACTACTGGAGCTTCCAATGATATAGAGAAAGCCACAGGAATAGCCAAATCAATGGTTACTCAGTATGGTATGAGCAAAAAGTTCGGGCTTATAGGACTTGCAACGGTAGAGAGTAAGTACCTTTCGGGAGAAGCAACACTTAATTGTGCGGAGTCAACAGCGGCGCTGGTGGATGAAGAAGTCATGAAGATACTTGCGGAGAGCTATGAGGAAGCCAAGAGACTCTTATCCGAGAACAGAGAGGTGCTAGATAAGATAGCTGAGTTCCTGATTGAGAAGGAGACCATCACAGGTAAGGAATTCATGAAGATATTCAGGGAACTTAAGGGGCTGCCGGAGCCCGATCCCGAAGAGGAGAAGGCGGCGCGTATCAATATGAAATGATTTAATCCTTTTACTATAGTACAAACAGACATATATGTGGTATCATAGATAATAGTGCGGATTAAGCTTTAAGGATAGTATATATTCGGGGAAAGATAATAATGGCAGGTAGTAACAACAGTCAGAAATATAATGAACTGGGCGACCAGATCAAGAATTCTGTGCTTGATGCCTTAAGCAGCGGAGATTTCACGGGATTAAGCGACAGCATTGCCAGATCGGTGAATGTGGTCATCGGGGATGTGGGCGACCAGATAAGCCGCGCTGCGTACACAGCAGCCAACAGCGCACACACAGGTGTGAAGAATGCGGCAGCAAGTGCCACCGCCAAGAGGTATCATGACGAGCAGGAAGCCAGGATACAGCGTAATAAGGAGCTACGTGCGCAGGCTGTGAAGCGTGCGTCAAAAACCGTCAGGTTTAATGATCATTGGGGAGTGTCCACCATACTTGGGATTATTTTAGGAGCCCATTTTACCTTTTACGGAGTAATAGGTGCTCTGGCGTTTCTTTTAACCGGATTTGAACTCGGAGGCTTTGTAGTTTCACTGGTATTTGCCTTTTTCGGGGGTCTGGCGTTGTATAAGTCCATAAACAAGCGTAAGGTGCTTAAGTTCGCCAGAAGACTCAAAGAACTTGTAAAAGAGAAGATGTATACATCCGTTAGCGATATAGAGGCGGCAACCGGACGAAATCATAAGACTGCGGTTAGGGATATAAAGAAGGTTTTGGCTGAGAATTTCTTCCCAGAAGGCTTTCTTGATGAGGAGGAGACGACATTTATGGCATCCAAGGCCGTATATGACCAGTACCTTGAGAGCAAGAAGCATCAGATAGAAGAAGCCGAGGAGAATCTTGCCAGACAGGGTATAGACAATACCGAGTCCGTTCTTACTCCCGAACAGCTTAGAGAGCTTAATGATATGATGAGTGAAGGCAGCAAGGTCATTGTAAGGCTTCATGAGCTCAATGATGAGATACCGGGTGAAGCCATATCAGCAAAGCTTGACAGGACAGAATCCTTGCTTCAGGATATATTCGGCAGAGTGAAGGAACATCCGGATCAGATGAAGAACTGCCATAAGCTTATGGATTATTACCTTCCCACGATGCTTAAGCTTGTGGAAGCATATGCGGAGTATGACAAGGTAGCCGAACCGGGGTCTGATATAGTGAAGGCCAAGGATGAGATAGAGAAGACGATAGATACCATTAACGGAGCTTTTTCAGAGCTTCTCAACAAGCTTTTCAGGGATTCCGTATGGGATGTAACGGCTGATGCGAGAGTACTCCAGTCTATGCTAGGACAGGACGGATTGGCTAAGGAAGAATAAAGGTGAGTTTCTTAAGGAGGGAATGAACATGGCAGAAGAGGCAGTATTAACGGCAGAAGAGACACAGGCGACCGCAAGTGTAGTTACCGGAGCGGCACCCGCACAGACTCAGGCACAGGATCTTGACCTTACGGCAGAGGATCAGGAGAAGATCAAGGCTTATGCTGAGAAGATAGATATTATGGACAGCCAGATGGTGCTCCAGTATGGCGCCGGAGTACAGAAGCAGATAGCGGATTTTTCAGAGAGCGCATTATCAAGTGTTAAGACCAAGGATCTCGGAGAGATAGGAGACATGCTTTCCGGAGTGGTAACGGAGCTGAAAGGCTTTGATGCCGGTGAGCAGGCTAAGGGTCTTAAAGGACTTTTTAAGAGGAGCACAGGCAAGGTAGCAGCTCTTAAGGCTAAGTATGACAAGGCCGAGAATAATATCAACGGTATAGTTAAGGCCATGGAGGGTCATCAGGTAACTCTCATGAAGGATGTGGCCATGTTGGATCAGATGTATGAGACTAACCAGCAGTACTACAAGGATCTTACACTCTATATCTTAGCAGGCAAGGATAAGCTTAAGACTGCCAGAGAGGAAGAGCTTCCCAAGCTTTTGAAGAAGGCAGAGGAGACGGGACTTCCGGAGGATGCACAGGCAGCCAAGGATTATTCTTCCATGATAGATCGTTTTGAGAAGAAGATATATGATCTGGAGCTTACACGTAATATCTCTATGCAGATGGCACCCCAGATCAGACTTATACAGTCTAATGATACCGTAATGTCTGAGAAGATTCAGTCTACGATACTTAATACCATCCCTCTGTGGAAGAGCCAGATGGTCATCGCTATCGGACTTGAGCATTCACAGGATGCGGCTAAGGCACAGCGAGAAGTTACAGATGCTACCAATGAGTTGCTTAAGAAGAATGCCGAGGCACTTAAGATGGCATCCATTGATACTGCAAGGGAGAGTGAGAGAGGTATCGTTGATATTGAGACTCTTACCCAGACCAACCAGACACTTATCGATACTTTGGATGAGGTTATGAAGATCCAGCAGGAAGGTCGTGTTAAGCGCGCCGAGGCGGAGAAGGAGCTTGCACGTATTGAAGATGAGATGAGGACCAAGGTTTTGGAAGTCAGCAAGGCCTCAAGATAGATCCCATTAGCTGACGGATAGAAGATTAAGATGGTTTTTTCGGGATTAGCTTTTATATTTCATTTTTTGCCCATATTTTTGATAGTATACTATATTGCGAAGCCTAGGTTTCGCAATATAGTTTTGCTTTTAGGCAGCCTTGTGTTCTATGCACTGGGCAGCCCTGTTTACGTGCTTTTACTGGTGGTATCGGTACTTGTGAATTACTTTATTGCGGGCAGGATACAGAAGATATATGCAGGTGGACAGGTTAAGGATGATGAAGAAGAATCCGACACGGATGATGATCCCGACATAGATATAATAGATTTTGATATCGAGACGGAGACGGAGGACAAGGAGGAAAAAGAAGCCTTAACAAAGGTTAAAAGTCCTGCCGCTACCATATGGCTTATTACGGCCTTGATATATGACCTTGGAATACTGTGTATATTCAAATACTTGGATTTCATACTTGAGATGACAGGCTCTGTGTTGAAGATGGATATGGGAAGTATCGGGCTTGCCCTTCCTTTGGGAATAAGCTTCTATACCTTCCAGATGATATCCTTCATTGTGGATGTATACAGAGCGGATATTCCCCGAAAGGTGAGTCTGCTGCATTTTGCCGCATATTCGACCATGTTCCCGCAGATAACGTCAGGTCCCATAACAAGGTACGGGGAGGTCAGTGAGCGGCTTGAGCAGGAGAAGGGTGTAAGCCCCAGACTTTTGGAGAAGGGTGTTACGGCATTTATCATAGGTCTTGGTTACAAGGTGCTGTTGGCTGATAAGATAGCTGCACTTTGGAATGATATCTGGAGAGTCGGGGCTTATGGAGTGGATGTTGCCAGTGCTTGGCTTGGAGCATGGGCATATTCCATGGAGATATATTTTGATTTTTTCGGTTACTCGCTTATGGCAATGGGTGTCGGCTGGATGCTTGGATTTGAGCTTCCGGTCAATTTCTCGGAGCCTTATTCCGTTAAGACCATGACCTCCTTCTGGCGTAACTGGCATATGACACTCGGAAGGTGGTTCAAGGATTATCTCTATATACCTCTTGGCGGTAACAGGTGCAGTAAGATAAGGATGCTCTTTAATATGCTGGTGGTATGGCTGCTTACAGGCATATGGCACGGAGCGGGATATAATTTTATCATATGGGGTCTGTTCCTTTTTGCAGTCCTTATGTTAGAGAAGCTTACATACGGGAAATGGATGGAGAAGACCAAGGTTCTGGGTCATCTGTATATGATAGTGCTCATTCCGGTTTCATGGACGATATTCAATATAACAGATGTGACACAATTGTCTGAATATCTTCTCAGAATGATCGGTGTGCCCTTGGAGGGAATGGTGGTATACGGGTTCAGTATGCTGTGGGAGCTGGTGCAGACGTACTGGTGGCTTTTGCTCATCTGTATATTGTTCTGTACGCCTTATCCCATGAAGTTTTTCAAGAAGTATTATAAGAATTTTCTGGTTAAGCTTATGCTTTTGGCAGTGTTCTGGTACAGTGTATATCAGTCGGCTTTAAGCGGCGGTAATCCGTTTATCTACTTTAAGTTCTAAGTGCGAGCTGAGATAATCAGCTACAGAAGGCGGATGCATTTCTTAAGTGAGCACAGGCAGAGATGGCCGGCAGCGTAAAGTGCGGAATAATTAATAACATGGTAAGAGTATTATAAATTATGGGTAGTGCTGATAAGAAGGTAAAAAAGAAAAAAAAGAAGATCGCAAAATGCCCTCTTTTCATAATGATATGCCTGACGATCACGGGTATGATGGCATTTGGCGTCATTATGTCCGCCATGGGTGAATATGAATGGAAGCTTACATGGGAACATCCTGTATTCGCTGCCGTACTTTTAGATGAGCGGCCGGTTAATGAGCCGGAACCGGAGCCGGAGCCTGTACAGAAGGTTGAGGAGGCGCCTGTTGTGACGGATGCTGTTAAGGAGGCTACCGACATAATGGCTGAAGAACCGTCCTCGGATGCTGTTGAGGAAGAGTCCTCTGAGGAAGAAGAGGTTATTATAAGCGATGAAGAATATATGGAGATGTACGGAGAAATCCCATATTACATAGAGGGTGGCGGAGCCGTGAAGTACATCACATGGGATACGGGAGAACCAAGATCAAGGTATTATTCCAATCCGGGGGTAAGACCGATTACAAGTGAGTATCACTATACGCACATAGGCAATCCGGATTATTATGAGAATTGTCTTTTTATAGGAGATTCAAGAATAGGCGGTCTGGGAACCTATTCAGGGTGGAACAAAGCCTTCTTTGCATATAAGAACGGAACAAGTGTATATAATATAATGGAGGCCAACTTAAGTGTCATCAACGGTATGAATGCTACTCTTCCGGAGCTTCTTGAGGTAGGTCCGTACAGGATGATATTCATTATGCTGGGTATCAATGAGATCGGTATGGACACGGCAGATTACGGTCAGAGATTCGGTGAGATACTGGCAACCATAAGGGAATATCAGCCGGAGACACCGATTGTTATCATAGGCAATACCTTTGTGACCAAGGAGAGGGACAATTCCGACAATGTGACCAATAATGCCAATATTAATGATAAAAATGTGGCGATAGCCTGCTACGCCAATGGTGAGGATATATTCTACTTTGATGTTAATCCGGCGCTTGTGGATGAGGAAGGTTACTTAAGAAGCGATATAACAAGGGATGGTGTGCATATAACCGCACAACACTATCATCTGTGGGTAGACTGGATGAATGAACACGGCTTCTATGAAGGATATGAGATCGATCCATATGCCGAGGAAGAGAACTCTGAGGGAACAGATGAAGGTGAAGCTACAGAGAATGGGGAAGGCGAAGCTGTAGCAGACGGTATGGATGATAATTCTGAAGGCGGACAGTGATCCGCATGATGCTAAGGATGGATCTGAGAGTATATTAATGTCGGAGAATCGATAATACTACCTGTTAAGGGATGAATTGTGTAATGGCTGATAAAAAAAGCTTTGATAAACTCAGAGAAGAATACAGTGAGTTCATATATAAGGGTTATTCCATAGATGAACGTGACGGAGCATATCACGTGGTATATGAATTCGAGATACCGGGTCTTAGCTCTTTCAATGCAAAATGGACTTTTCCCAAAGCTGCTTTGGATTCTGGCAGCAGTAGCCCATCCGAAGCATCCGGCCGGGATATCAATATTAAGAATGACAGGATACTTAACGAGCTTATCTTTAACCTTGGTATGGTGGAATGCATCAGCTATTATAAGATAACATGTCCTAAGCTATTCAGAGTAGAGTGTCGTTCTCTAAGCGATAAGCAGTGTAAATGGTGGTCGAAGCTTATATATAACGGGCTTGGAGAATTCATGTACCGTAACGGTATAGAGGTGTCAGAGGAAGAGCTTGTGAGGATTAAGGCACCTGCAGATCAGTCCGACAGACTGAATGATGATGCGGTAGCCAAACAGCCTGATGGTGAGTTTATTGTATGTCGGACAGGCTCAGAGGAATCAAAAAGGCTTCATGATGATGGAAGCTATGAAGGTTTTCTGGTTCCTGTAGGGGGAGGTAAGGACTCGGTTGTAAGCCTTGAACTTCTTAAGGGTAAGGACATAGTGACCTATTCCGTGAACGGCAATTCAACAACAAAAGCCGTAATTGATGTGTGCGGGCATAAAAGCGGAGACTATACCGCGAAAAGGGTGTTGGATAAGAGGATGCTTGAGCTTAATGCCAAAGGGTATCTGAACGGTCATACCCCTTTTTCTGCAATAGTTGCTTTTTCATCAGTGATAGCATCATATATTCTGGGCAGACAATACATTGTACTATCCAATGAGAACAGTGCCAATGAAAGCACAGTCAGGGATTCTTTTGTCAATCACCAGTATTCCAAAAGCTATGAATTTGAAAGAGATTTTAATGAATATCTGAGTGATGTCACGGATTCGGACATTCACTATTTCAGTATGCTCAGACCGCTTACTGAGATGCAGATAGCTGCCCTTTTTGCGAGCTTTAAGGATTATCATAAGGTATTCAGAAGCTGTAATGTGGGAAGTAAGCAGGGTATATGGTGCTGTGATTGTCCCAAGTGTCTCTTCGTATATATCATACTTTCACCTTTTATGGCAGAAAGCGAGCTTACGGACATATTCGGAGAGAAGCTGCTTGATAAGGAAAGTCTTGATAGGGATTTCAGAGAGCTGGTCGGTATAGATGAGAATAAGCCCTTCGAGTGTGTGGGAACAAGGCGTGAGGCTACGGCCGCAATGAGATATTACAGAGCACGGGGTGGCAGAAGTCTGCTGACAGATAGATATGGAGACTACCTTGATAATACCGGCGCAGACAGTGCGGATGATGATATTAAAGCCATGCTTAAGGAATGGAATGATGAACATGCACTGCCTGCATCCTTAGCGGAGATGCTCCGTTATGAGATAATGTCACAGACCGTGGAGGACTAATGTGTAGGACTAAATGGAGAATTTTATAAATCAGTCCTATGAGATAAGCGAGAAATGTAGGACTAGATGGAGAACGTGATAGATCAGTCCTATGTGACAGGTGAGAGATGTAGGACTAAATGAAGAATTTTATAGATCAGTCCTATGAGATAAGCGAGAAATGTAGGACTAAATGGAAAATAAGATAGACAAGTCCTATGAGACGAGCGAGAAATATAGGACTAAATGGAGAACTTGATAGACCAGTCCTATTTGACAGGTGAGAAATGTAGGACTAAATGAAGAATTAGATAGTTCAGTCCTATTTGACAGGTGAGAAATATAGGACCAGATGAAGAATTAGATAGATCAGTCCTATGTGGCAGGCAAGAAATGTAGGACTAAGTGATGAAAAAAACGATTTAGTCCTATGTATTATAAAAATGTGCTCAGGAAATCAGGGTAAAAACGGCAAAAAGTGAAAGACATATTGAGAGATATAGAAAATAAGAGAATACTGATATGGGGATACGGCAGGGAAGGGAAGTCTACGGAGAGCTTCCTTAAAAGATGTGCAAAGCCTGCAAGTGTCAGCATATACGAAGGTGACAGGGTGGGTATAGATGATGATAAGTATGATCTGATAGTCAAAAGTCCAGGTATCAGAATGGATGAGGATGATCCGAAGTACACCTCTCAGACGCAATTATTCCTTGAAGCGTACAGGGATCGAGTCATAGGCATCACCGGTACCAAGGGTAAGAGTACCACCAGTATGCTCCTGTATACGGTATTATCAAAGTGTACGGACAGACCGGTGCTTCTGCTTGGTAATATAGGTAAGCCTTGTCTTGACAGCTATGGGGAAGTGACAAAAGATACTATAGTCGTATATGAGATGAGCTGCCATCAATTGGCGCATCTGACCGTTTCTCCACATATAGCGGTATTTCTTAATCTGTATGAGGAACACCTTGATTATTATGATACGGTAGACAGATACTTCGAAGCTAAGGCTCATATAGCAGCCAATCAGATATCAGGAGACATATTCTACGCAGGTGAGAATGTTCCTAAGATCGAAACTCTGGCAGATACAACGATCATCGGGCAGAAGGATGTGGGAGAATACGAGATGCTCATACCCGGTGCACATAACCGCTACAATGCGGAATTCGTATTCAGGATAGCCACGGAATGCTTCGGATGTGATCCGGATAAGGTCAAAAGGGTACTTTCCGAGACACCGGGACTTCCGCATAGGCTTGAATACTCAGGACGAAGAGGAGATGTGACTTATTATGATGATTCCATATCCACTATTCCTGAAGCGGCAATCAGCTCGCTTGAAAGTATACCGGAGGCAAAAACAGTACTTATTGGCGGAATGGATAGAGGGATAGACTATACTAAGCTTACGGATTATATACCCGCTCATCCGGAATACAATTACATATGTATGTATGCATCCGGCAGGAGGATATATGACACAGGTGTCATATCAACTCTTCCGAATACATACTATGAGGAAGACCTTAAAGCAGCAGTAAAGAGAGCGGAAGAGATAACGGATAAGGGTGCGATAATCCTGTCCCCGGCATCGGCATCATACGATCATTTTAAGAATTTTGAGGAACGGGGAGATTGTTTCAAAAGCTTAATTATGATAGGATAATATCAGTTCATAAGACAGTCTGTGCAGGAGCGTCACGGACTCAATACGGCATTGCCGGATAAGTGATCCGGTATCCACCTTATCAACGCTTCGGAATGGAGATACGAATGAAGAAGATAATCATAACAGGCTGCAACGGACAGTTGGGAAGAGAGCTTAACAGGTTCTATGCGGATAAGAGAGGATTGGAATTCATCAATACAGATGTTGATGAATTGGATATCACTGATATAGAGGCGGTAATTGAGCTTGCAAGGGGAGAGAGACCCTATGCCATTATCAATTGTGCGGCTTATACTGCCGTAGATGCCTGTGAGACCAACAAGGATCTGGCCTTCAAGGTTAATACCTTAGGGGCAAGGAATCTTGCCATTGCCGCACAGAGTGTGGATGCAAGACTTGTGCATATTTCGACGGACTATATCTTTGACGGAACCAAGTCAACGCCTTATATGGAGTATGATGAGCCTAATCCCAAGACTGTATATGGTATAACAAAGAACAGAGCAGAGGATTTTGTCAGACAGTTCTGCCATAAATATTTCATTCTCCGTACCGCATGGTTATACGGGGAAGGTAAGAATTTTGTAGGAACCATGCTTAAGCTTGCGGAGGATCATAAAGAAGTAAAGGTTGTAAGCGACCAGTTCGGTACACCAACTTCGACTGCAGAGCTTGTTAAGGCAATAGACAGCATCATATTTACACACAATTATGGTACCTATCATGCTACCTGTGAGGGACGATGCTCATGGGCGGATTTTGCCGAGGAGATATTCAGGCTTGCAGGCAAGGATACCAAGGTTATCAGAGTCAGTACCGATGAGTACGGAGCTGCGGCTCCGAGACCATTAAGCTCGGTACTTGAGAATTATATGCTAAGGATGGTAGGCGGATATGAGTTCGCAGACTGGCATGATGCTCTTGCCGAATATATGAAGGGATTGGGTTGTCAGTGCTGACTTAATATATGATTTGGCACTTCTTATCTGTGACAGGTTCTATTGATGGATGATAACAGGAATATGCTTAAGAACACTGCCGGTTTATCCGACAGATATAAGACTGAGCCCAATAAGTACACATATGCCGTGATACTTATGGTTATTATAATGCTGCAATTTATTGCAGCATTTTATTTCTGTACGAAAAAGGAGGGATTCCACTATGATGAATACTACTCTTATTATTCCTCCAACGTATCCTATGGACTGATACCTACAGATAATGAATGGATGGACACCTCGGAGATATCGGACGAATTCAAGGTGCTTAGGGGGCAGGGCTTTAACTATGGTATGGTTAAGCTCATGCAGACCTATGATGTACATCCGCCTCTCTATTATTATATCCTTCATACTGTATGTTCTCTTACTCCGGGAGTTTTCTCCAAGTGGCAGGGACTTACAGTCAATCTGATATTCTGGCTACTTAGTTTTCCGGTACTTATCGGGATATGCAATGAGATATTATGTAAACAATATAACAAGCCGCACCTGCGTATTTTAGGAGAAAAAGATGATAACAGGCATTATAAGTTATGTCAACTACTGACTGCTTTTATCATTTTCCTTTATGGCTTTTCACCGGCTGTCTTAAGCGGTGTCATGTTCATACGGATGTATGTGCTTTTAACATTTATATGTCTGTTGACCATATACTTTAATCTCAGGATCATAGGGTATGTGGAGAATATACGGTCTGATAGAACAGATGCTTTGCTTAAGGGAGCAGAGGCGGATAATGAGAGGAAAAGGCGATGGAATACATTACTCTGTGGGATCGGAATCATCGCCATGACATTTATAGGAACACAGGTTCATTATTATTACATAGTGTTTCTCTTTTTCACTGCGGCATATATGACATTGTATATGCTTATATCGCCTTCAGGCAATACATCGAGAGAAAAGGTAGGTAGTACAGTGGGTGATAAGCCCGTATATCATGCAGATATACGCAATGCTTTGGGATATGCCGCTGCGATCATCACAGGACTTATAGCATCGGTCATATATTATCCTTCGATGCTTCGTCATATATTCAGAGGTTATCGCGGTACGGAGGCTACGGCTGCCTTCTTCGATATGGGCAATCTAAGGGAGAGGGCAGGACTCTTCGTAGGGCTGCTGAATGAGTATCTCATATATGATTTCTTCTATCTGTTGATACTGGAGGTACTGATGTTTTATCTGTATCAGAGATATCGAAGGAGCAGGGGTAAGAGACAGGATGAGGGCAGGTTCTTTGATCACCGCATAGGTCTTATCGGCTTTGTAACGGCAGGGTATTTTCTTGTTGTACTCAAGACGGCCCTGCTTAATGCTGAGGAGGCCGTAAGATATGAGATGCCTGTGTATGGACTCATAATTCTCTTAATAGTCCTTGGGATTGGCATTAACCTTAAAGGCATAAGCAACCCTGATGATAAGAAGGGCTCTAAGATAAGTGCGGAGCAACTGATCCTGTGCATAATAATGATATCTGCCTGCTTTGTACAGATATACGGTCTGTACAGAGGCAAGGTACTGTTCTTATATGAAGAAGATGCAAAGTTCCGTGAATGGGCAGCAGAGCATGAGGATGATACAATAGTGTATATATACAATCCTGATAATCAGTGGATGATATGGGATGATGCCGCAGAGCTTATGCAGTATGACAGGATTTTTTTCATCAGTGCCGACAATAAGGATGAGATATCGGATAGTGATATTGCGACAGCGGATCGTATCTATGTCTACTCCGCAAGGAGTGATGAGGCCATGGAGAGACTTAAGAATATGCTTGAGCTCGGCGGAGAAGAGAGAACTCTCTCCATAATAAGGCAGCTTAAGTATGCAGATCTGTATGAATTGGAGCATATAGAATAAAAACGTATAGAATAAAAACATATAGAATAAAACCAAAGTGCAATACCGGCCATGTATAAAAAAGAGCAGTTCGACAATATGAATAAGACAGATGAAAAAAGTAAAAAAATGAATATCGCCATGTTCGGACACAAGCATATTCCGTCAAGAGAGGGCGGAATCGAGATCGTTGTGGAGCAATTGTCGGTTCGTCTGTCACGGCTTGGACATAAAGTGACCTGTTATAACAGAGGCGGTGATTTTATAAGGCACTCTAACATCATGGATTCTTCAGATTCTTATGTGTCGGATGAAAGCGCGGATGACGGGGCTTTTGAGACTGACGATAGAAGATATAAGGGCGTAAGGATCAAAAAGGTTCCTACCATTAATGTGAAGGGAATGGCAGCGGCAAGTTCTTCTGTTTTTGCCTCCATTGCTACGGGACTTGGAAGATATGATGTTGTACATATACATGCGGAAGGGCCCTGTATCATGTGCGGATTCCTTAAGGCCTGCGGCAAGAGAGTCATAGTCACGATACACGGACTGGATCATAAGAGGGCGAAATGGGGGAGATTTGCTTCATGGTATATCATGAAGGGCGAGCAGGCTGCAGTTAAATATGCGGATGAGATAATAGTCCTAAGCAAAAGTGTACAGGATTATTTTATGGAGCTTTACGGACGAAGGACGGTGCTTATCCCTAACGGCGTAGAGGAAGCGAAAAGTGTGGAAGCCGATGTAATAAGGGACAGGTGGGGGCTGAAAAAGGACGGATATATACTGTACCTTGGCAGGATAGTGCCGGAAAAGGGCATACATTATCTGATAGATGCATTCAGATGAGTTGATACGGATAAAAAGCTTGTGATAGCGGGAGGCTCCTCCGATACGGATGAATATTACAGAAGCCTTAAGGAATCTGTATCCGGCGATATATCTGACAGGATAGTATTCACCGGCTTTGTACAGGGGCCGACTCTTGAAGAGCTCTACAGTAATGCATATATATACTGTCTTCCAAGTGATCTTGAGGGAATGCCCTTAAGCCTTCTTGAAGCAATGAGCTACGGCAACGCCTGTCTCACATCAGATATATCGGAATGCGCGGATGTAATTGAGGATAAAGGGATCACTTTTAAGAAGGGCGATGTGAACGATCTGGCAGATAAGCTAAAGCACCTGTGCAATGATCCGGATGGTGCAGCCACGGTTGAATCCCTTAAAGCTCAAGCCTCAGTATATATAACGGATAAGTACAACTGGGATGATGTTGTAAGCCGCACCGTCAGGCTATACTGCGGATAATGGCAAAGGCTGATGTGATTGATAAATGCTGTAAAATATGCTATTTTATTAGTGCGTGTATCTAAGGGGTCTCATACAGAGAAGAACGGTACATAATAAGTATAATAAGGAGTAGATGATGGCTGATATAGCGCTTATAACCGGTATCACCGGACAGGATGGATCATATCTTGCGGAATTTTTGCTGGATAAGGGATATGAGGTACATGGTCTTATAAGAAGACACAGTACACAGAATACAGAGAGGATAGATCATATAATAGCAGGACCGTATAACGGAACCAAGTTTTTCCTGCATTATGCGGATATGACAGATTCAAGCGGACTCATCAGGCTTGTATCGGAGATAAAGCCTACAGAGGTATATAATCTGGCGGCACAATCCCATGTAGGAATTTCTTTTGAGGTGCCGGAGTATACGGCAGAAGCGACGGGAGTATCCACGATCAAGCTGTTGGAGGCGTTGAGACTTTATGGCGGTTCCTGCAGATATTATCAGGCATCCACGTCTGAGCTTTTCGGAGGAATACCGGAGACGGCGCCTCAGAGTGAGAAGACTCCTTTCTATCCCAAGAGTCCTTATGGGGCGGCCAAGCTTTATTCATACTGGATAACTGTCAATTACAGGGAATCGTATAAGATGTTCGCCTGCAATGGTATACTCTTTAATCATGAGTCGCCAAGGCGCGGAGAGAATTTCGTGACACGTAAGATCACACTTGCCATAGCCAATATCTTAGCCGGCAAGCAGGAAAAGCTCTCATTGGGTAATATGAATGCCAAGAGAGACTGGGGATTTGCAGGGGACTATGTGGAAGGAATGTGGCGCATCTTACAGCAGGAGAAGCCGGATGATTTTGTCCTCGCTACCAATGAGACACATACTGTAAGAGAATTTGTGGAAGCGGCTTTTGCCGAATGTGGAATTAAGATACGCTGGGAAGGCGAGGGGATAGACGAGAAGGGTATTGATGATGCCACAGGCAGAGTGCTGGTGGATGTGAATCCTATGTTCTATCGTCCTGCAGAGGTCGAATTCCTCTGGGGTGATTGTACTAAGGCAGAGACTATGCTTGGATGGAAGCGCAAGACTGATTTTAAGGGGCTGGTAGCCATGATGATGGATTCGGATCTGCGTGCGATCGCAGGTGTAAGTACGGCTGAATACAAGGAAGGTAAGAGACCGTAAGAGGTTAATATAAGCGATATCATACAGACGACAGGGGTAGTGTACCTTTGTCGTCTGATTAAGTATTAAGGTATTACCGGTAAAATGGCAGAAGTACTGATAAGCTGGATATTCATAGGGATAACTTCATATGTGACGGGTTTTGAGATATGCAGTCTGCTTACAGGCATGCTTACTGACAGGAGGCAGGTGAAGACTGCCGCAGCTTCCGGAGATGATGCCTTTATTATAAGGCTTAAGGTGCTGTCACATCCCAATGTCCTGATATGCCTTGTGGGACTGTGTGCGGTGAATGTATATGCCCAGATCATAAGCCTTTTTACAGGCGTAGGAATGTGGGCGGACTATATACTTATGTTCTTAAGCCTTGTGATGGTCTATGCAGACAGAAGCAGGATCGGTAAGGCTTTGGATATAGGACATGAGGTGGGTGCAAGACCGGTTAAGAGCTTTATATATGTGATCCTTGTACTTCTTATGGCTTATGGCACATCAAGAGGATATATGCACTTTGATACCAATCTGTATCATGCTCAGGCAATAAGGTGGGTTGAGGAATTCGGTGTTACGCCGGGTCTTGCCAATATACAGAGCAGATTCGGATATAACAGCTCGATCTTTACCCTTAATGCATTGTACGGGTTCAAATGGTATTTAGGCAGATCTCTTCATACAAGCGCAGGCTTTTTTGCCCTTCTGTCATCCTTTGTGGCAGCAGGTATCTGTAACAGCGGTAATCCTGTGGACTTAGGCAGAGGTATGTCAGAGAGGATAAGGATATCCGATTATGTAAGGCTTGGATTGATCTTCTATCTGGGACTTATATATGCGGAGATGGTCTCGCCTGCATCCGACTACTACGCGCAGCTTCTTTTGTTCGATGTGGTGATAATATGGCTTGATATAGCCGATGAGACGGATGAAGACCTTAAGGTGGCATACTACGGCATCCTGTGTCTGCTGTTGGTTTATTCGGTCACTATCAAATTAAGCCTTGCCCCTCTTGTACTTCTGGCTTTCATTCCGGGAGTGCATATGATAAGACAAAAGGATATCCGAAGTATACTTATATGCATCGCGGCGGGACTTGCGATAGCCCTTCCGTATTTTATAAGGGGATATATAATATCGGGATGGATATTGTATCCTTCCGTGCTCGTAAGCCTTGGAGCTCCTGATTGGAGAATTCCTAAGGGTATGGTGCAGTATGATGCGAGAGAGATAGGAATGTGGGGCCGCGGTATCACAAGAGCCGAGGATTGGGACAGGGTAACTGCCTTTAACTGGCTGCCCGGATATATAGAGGCGCTTTCTCCCATGGAGAAGCTATGGCTGGCAGGCTCTATTGTCTCTGCGGTATATATACTGATCCTTGCGATAAGGTCATTAAAAACAGGGCGGGATAAGAGGCTTATTACTCTTATGGGCGTTCTGTGCGTTGGCCTTATAGTGTGGTTTGTTAAGGCACCGCTTATCAGATACGGTTACGTGTATATAATCCTGGTTCCGACCGTTACTCTGGGTTATGTGATGCGGAGGATATGTATAATAGGCAAGAGCAGTACAGGGAAAAAACTGCGGATCGTACCGTTTATCACACTTGCCCTGTTAATCGGAGGGTTAAAGGCTAAGGGACTTATATATGATATAATGCGTACAGCAGATGAACCGTATTATGTCAACCAACAGGATTATATTGACGGCGACGCCTTTGAATATACGGTTGATGACAGTGTCTTCTATGTAGCTGAGGATTCCGGACAGATAGGATACTATAAGTTTCCTTCGACCGTAGAAGAACGACATGATTTCGGTCTAAGAGGAGATGATATCTCGGACGGCTTCTATCATATCGATTAAAGTAAGCCAATGATGGCGGCTACGGAAGAATTGTGGTATTATGTTTTGTAGCGGGCAGATATCCCGGTATAATTAGATAAAGAGGTGTACAGAATGTCTGATTTAAAAAAAGGTGATAAGATATATGTTGCGGGTCACAGAGGCCTTGTGGGAAGTGCCATTGTCAGATCCCTTAAAAGAAGCGGTTACGATAACATCATAGGAAGAACTCATGCAGAGCTTGATCTGACTGACCAGAGGGCAGTGAGGGAATTTTTTGAGGCTGAGAGACCGGATGTTGTGGTTCTAGCAGCAGCCAAGGTAGGCGGTATCAATGCCAATCAGTCGGAGCCTGCGGAATTTGCATATCAGAATATGCAGATACAGTGTAATGTGATCAAATGTTGCCATGATTATAAGGTTAAAAAGCTCTTGTTCTTAGGAAGTACCTGTATCTATCCAAGAATGGCACCGCAGCCGATCCCTGAGGATGCACTTCTTACCGGGCCCTTAGAGATCACTAATGAGGCGTATGCCATAGCCAAGATATCCGGACTTAAGATGTGCAGCTATTACAAGCAGCAGTATGGGGATGATTTCATAAGCTGTATGCCGACCAACCTGTACGGACCCTATGACAATTATGAGCTTTCCGGAAGCCATGTGATGCCTGCCATGATCAGGAAATTCCATGAAGCCAAGGTCAACGGAGCTCCTTTTGTGGAGTTATGGGGAAGCGGTACGCCTTTAAGGGAATTCCTGTATTCCGATGATATGGCGGATGCATGTGTTTTCCTTTTGGAGCATTATCAGGGATTAAGCCATGTCAATATCGGCACAGGTAAGGAAGTTACCATACGCGAGCTTGCCGAGCTTGTAAGGAAGACTGTGGGCTATGAGGGTGATATAGTGTGGAATAAGGATATGCCTGACGGTACTCCAAGAAAGCTTACCGATGTGACCAAACTGCATGAACTTGGCTGGACACATAAGATCGAGCTTGAAGAGGGCGTTAAGCTTGCATACGAATGGTTTAAGGACAATATCGACTCAGCAAGGGTTTAAACAGGGGATCATATATGCGATCATTTAGTATAATGAGCGTTCTTGGGATCGCAGAGATATTCTTTGTGCCCTATATGCTTGGATATATATTGAAGACAATGACAAAAAACCGAGAAACCGGTCGGATTGGGATGATTGAGATATATCTGACAGGTTTCTTTTTCCTTTTTTTACTGCAGGGACTGGTCTTTTCGCCTGCTTATCTTATATTCGGGATGGAGCTTGAGGGTATCATCGTATGTTATAAGATCATGCTGATAGCCGTGCTAATCCTTTTTACGATAGCTGTCGTACTTTCACTTACGGTATTAAGAGATGAACCAAGGGAGGAAAGATACAGACAGAAGCTTAAGAAGGAAGAAGGCGTTCTCCTTGGCATAATGATAGTGGTCGCAGTGCTTATCTGTATCAGGACTGTCGGGATCATAGATTATGTGAGGGATGATTTTATGCTGCCCATGGTGAGGACAACCATCGATACCGGCACGATCAACACATATAATCCCGTGACCTCAAGGGCATATGTGTACGGGATCATCAATTCAAGGAAGGTGATCACACTGCCGTTGTATTATGCCTGTGTATGCAGCGTGTTCGGCCTTGACGAGATAATAGCCCTGTACATCATGTGTACGATACGGACCATAATATGCACATATTTCTCATGTGTTCTGTTCATGAGCATCTTTACGAGGATCAGAGAGAGGCTTTTTGTATTCTGCATTTTCTTAGGTGGCCTGATACTGAGCGGAGACTATTTTAACAGGGCCATAGGGACCAAGCTTATGTGGAATGGCTACGCAGGGGATACGATTGTTGCATCCGTCATGCTTCCGTATGTGATATATGCGGTATTCACAGGTTACAGGGACAGGAAGATGACTGCCGGCAGTCTTTTAAGGCTTCTGCTTGTACTTACGGCATCCGTATTCATTACAAGTGTTGCAAGGGGAGCCGTACTTATAATGATCACGGCAATCGTTACATATATAAGTTGTATCATCACGGGTAAAAGTGACAGACCACAGAATGATGCAGCGTTGATTGTAGAGGAGTAGTCGGGGGTATATGGGCACAGTAACGGAGACAATGTATACATTCTTCCAGAACAGCAAGACAGAAGGGGCTTATATGCTGCTATTTGCCCTTAGCCTTGTTATACTGTATTTTACTGACAGAGAGAGGGAGAAGTACCTGATAGTATATCCGATCCTTATGCTTTTCGGGGTGGTGTTCAATCCTGTGACCGTATGGACTTTATCACGGTTTTTTCCACTGCTTGGATTATATGCGCCGCTTTGTGTACTGATACCCATACTTGCTTATGTTCCATTTGCCCTGACAGACCTTGTCTACAGTATCAGGTCGGTCAGGACACAGAGAGTAGCTATGCTATTGCTATTCTTATATATATCCATATGCGGTAATTTCTTCGGAGCTTTCTCCGGCAATACAATGACGGAAGCGAATCACTATGATGATGAGAAGAAGAGGATAGTGGAATATCTTGAACAGAATACGTCAGAGCTTGTGGTAGCTGATGATGAACTGCTTCCTTTTATTGCGTCATACGGCAGGTCTGTACCGCTGCTTTACGGATATGATCTGCTTCATGTAGACAGTGATCTGGGAATCATAGACGGATATGATGACATGGTACATTACATTCACAGTATGATGTTGTTCCCGGAGGATAACATGGAGGAGATAGCTAAGGTGGCTAAAGCCGGAGGATGTGATATAATAGTCGTTAAGAACCACGCAGGTGCGAAATCTTATGCCGGAGTATACAGACAGGCGCTTGCGACAGATGAATACATAGTATACAGGAGTATAAGCTGATGCTGCTTAGTGTGATAGTTCCCTGTTATAACGAAGAAGAGAATGTTAAGTGCTTCTATGATGAGCTTATGCGTAACAGCGACTTCTTCGCTGAGAAAAAACTGGATATTGAGATCATATATGTGGATGACGGGTCAAAGGATGGGACGGTTTGTGAGGTTAAGAAGCTTAAAGAAGCCGATGACAGGATAAGACTCATATCCTTCTCCCGGAACTTTGGCAAAGAAGCTGCAATATACGCGGGATTTAAAGGATCAAGGGGTGATTATGCGGTCATGATGGATGCTGACCTGCAGGACCCTCCGTCATTGCTTCCGGAGATGTTTTCCTATATCGAAGAAGGATATGATTCCGTGGCTACCAGAAGAGTAAGCCGTAAGGGTGAGCCTTTAATAAGGAGTTTTTTCGCAAGAAGATTCTATAAGCTTATGAACAAGGTCAGTAAGACTGATATAGTTGACGGGGCAAGGGATTACAGGCTTATGACCAGACAGGTCGTGGATGCGATCCTTGAGCTTGGTGAGTATAACAGATTCAGCAAGGGTATATTCGGCTGGGTAGGCTTCAAGACCAAGTGGGTGGAATTCGAGAATGTTGAGAGAGCAAAGGGTGAGACCAAGTGGAGCTTCTGGGGGCTTTTCCTGTATTCGATAGAGGGTATAATCGCTTTCTCTACGGCCCCGCTGGCAATAGCTTCCATGCTTGGAGTTTTGTTCTGTGTGCTGGCTTTTGTGCTTATCGTATTCATACTCGTAAGGTCTCTGTTCTGGGAAGATCCCACCAGTGGCTGGCAGTCGATGGTATGTATCATATCTCTGGTAAGCGGAGTCCAGCTTCTATGTCTTGGAATACTGGGTGAGTATCTTAGCAAGACATACTTGGAGGTTAAGAACAGACCCAAATATATTGTAAAGGAAGAATTGTGATGATATCCGTTATCACTCCGGTATATAATGCGATCAACTTCATAGACGATACCATCAAGGTAGTGCTGGGACAGGATATGGAGGACTTCGAGTGGATAATGGTTGAGGATGGCTCCAATGACGGTACAAGGGAGAGACTTAAGGAATATATTGGATCGGAAGAATATGACAGGCGTGTCAGAATAATCTTTGCCGATGACAACAGGTTCGGTGCGGCAGGTGCACGTAATATCGGTTTGGACGAGGCGAGGGGAAGATATATAGCCTATCTTGATGCCGATGATGTATGGAGCAGTGATAAGCTGTCTGTTCAGCTTAAGTATATGGAGGAGACCGGCGCGGCTTTTTGCTTCACATCATATGAATTCGGAGATGAGAATGCTGTCGGAACGGGTAAGATAGTCAGGGTTCCTGACAGACTTAATTACAGACAGGCACTTTCAAGAACTGTGATCTTCACAAGTACCGTAATGTTTGATACGGAGAAGATCAATAAGAAGAAGCTGTATATGCCGCATATAGCAAGCGAAGACACTGCCACATGGTGGAATATACTAAGAGAGGGATATACTGCGGTGGGACTTGACAGAGTTCTGACAGTATACAGGAGACCGGGGAAGTCGTTGTCAAGCAACAAGCTTACGGCAATTAAGAGGATATGGAGACTCTACAGGGATAACGAGGGACTTGGGATCATTAAGAGCATGTGGTTTTTTGGCGGCTGGGCGGTAAGAGCCACGTTAAGAAGGATATAATCGGGACGGATGAGTACTAAAGAGACTGTTAAGCGTACAATCATATTATTGTGGAGTCTGCTTGGAGTAGCGATCCTTACAGCTATCTATGCTTATGTATGGATAGAACTTATACACGGGCGCCTTGTATGGCATATTAAGCTGTACTTTAAGGGACATCTCCTTATGGTCTTTGTGTATTTTGTACTGATATTCTTTTTCTCCAGTACCTTCGGAGGATTGAAGATCGGTTATCTTAAGCCATGGGATGTGTTCTTTTCGGATGTTTTTGCCATAGTGATAGTGGATATCGTAAGCTACTTTCAGATATCCCTTATGGAGATAAGACTTTTTAAAGGTGATACCATGTTCGGCATGATGCTTGTGCAGATAGCATTTGCAGGGATATGGGTATTTCTGGGCGGAAGATTGTACAGGATATTCTTCCCGCCGCGGAGATTGCTACTTATCTACGGTGATCATCCTATAGATGATATACAGGAGAAGTTCGCTACCAGAAGAGACAAGTACAGGATAGAGAAGCTCATGTATATGGGCGAGTCCGAGGAAACGCTCAATGAGGAGATGGTAAGCCCGGATTACGACGGAGTGGTGCTGTGGGATGTTCCGGCGCAGACCCGCAACCGTTTCCTTAAGTATATGTATGCCAGAAACATTAGGGTATACATGATGCCCAAGATATCCGATGTTATCATTAAAGGTTCGGACCCGCTCCATCTTTTCGATACGCCTATTTTCCTTACAAGGGAGTATAACCTTAAGGTTGAACAGCGTTTTGCCAAAAGGTGTATAGATATAGTCTGTTCCATAATACTGGCAGTGGTAACGTCACCGATCATGCTTATCACCGCTATTGCCATCAAGTGCTATGACAGAGGGCCGGTACTGTATAAGCAGATCAGATGTACCGAAGGCGGAAGAGAATTCAAGATCATGAAGTTCAGATCAATGATAGTGGATGCCGAGAAGGATGGTGTGGCACGACTTGCCGGCAAGAATGATAATCGTATCACTCCGGTGGGGAAGGTGATCAGAGCCGTTCGTATAGATGAGCTGCCGCAGCTTTTTAATATACTTAAAGGGGATATGTCATTCATCGGTCCGAGACCGGAGAGACCTGAGATAATCAAGGCATATATGGAAGAAATGCCGGAATTTGCTTTCAGGATGAGGGTTAAGGCAGGTCTGGCAGGTTACGCGCAGGTCTACGGCAAGTACAATACGACACCCTATGACAAGCTCAAGCTTGATCTGAGCTATATAGAGAATTACAGTGTATGGATGGATCTCAAACTCATGATGCTGACACTCAAGATATTGTTCTCTCCGGAAGCAACGGAGGGTGTAGGAGATAATCAGGTGACTGCGGCGAAAAAACACGTTGATTCATAAGGCAGGTACAGTTATGTCAGAATACAATCCCGGTACGACCGGTCTAGACTTAAAAAGGATATTCAGACAATTTATGGGAAAGGTATGGATGGTAATAGCAGCGATAGTGATCGGTGCTATTATTGGCATTCTGACATATGTTATATACAGTAATATCAAGAGCGGCAATACGGTATACAGGATCAGCAACGATTACTATATCACCCTTGATTATGAGGGGCATCCTAATGGTGTTGATTACTACAATGCCTATACATGGGACGGGATACTCAGAGACGATCCAATAGTGGACTATGCGCTGACCTTGCTTCCGGGAATATCCAAGGAGACGATACTTGAATCCGTGACAGGCGAGATACTTGGGGATTACAGGCTTTTGACAGTCAATGTTACGGGAACTGATGCAGATGTGGTGCAGAGCATATCGGATGCTTATAAGAAGGCATTGCCGCATTTTGGTGAAGAGATAGATATGATATCACATATAGATGTATGGACCGATGCGAAGATGGTTGTCTATGATGCATATACCAGAGAGCCCAATGCGGCTTTCTTAGGCGGTTTGATTGGCTTGATCATAAGTGTGTTCGGTATATTGCTATATTATATCCTTGATGACGGAATATATTCCGAGAGAGACTGGACGGAGAGATATCCGGATATAGCCTATCTCGGTGTTACGGGAAGTGAGGAGGCAAGGGTCAATACGGAGTATATCCTTGGAGATACTGTCGGAATGTATGAGCTTAGGATTAAGGATTTTGTGTTTAACGCAGGAGCATTTGATGAGATGAGAAGCTCCGGCGGTGTGCTCCTTTATGTGACCGAGGGAAAGGACAAGGGTGAGGCTATAGATAAGGTGGTCTATACACTTAAAAAGCAGAGGATCGATATAAAGGGCGTGCTTATCAACCGTAAGAGAGAAAAAGGCTTTAAGGAGTCAGAATGACAATACAGACATTGGTGTCAGGGGTACAACTCAATATCAGAGAGACTGCGGCGAAGATGAATCTTAAGACAGATTCAATAGTGATCAATCAGTGCGATGTGAATTCCTATGATGAATATGAGTATGAAGGTCACAGAATATGCTGCTATTGCTTTGCGGAAAGGGGTGTCGGACTGAGCCGTAATAATGCTCTGCTAAGAGCCACCGCAGATATTATACTTTTTTCTGATGAAGATATAGTATATGAAGACGATTATGCGGATAAGATACTTAAGGCATATGAAAGCTATCCGGATGCGGATATGCTGCTTTTTAACCTTGAGGTAGACAGTGAGAGAGCAACATACCATACGGAAGCGGTTAAGAGAGTACACAGGTATAATTGCGGAAGATACCCCACATATAGCTTTACCTGCAGACGCGAGAGCATCCATAAGGCGGGAATAACCTTTCATCTTCTCTTCGGCGGGGGAGCAAGATACAGTAACGGAGAGGATTCGCTTTTTATTGATGAAGCGTTAAGGAAGGGGCTTAAGGTATATGCGCTTCCCGTAGGTATCGGGCGTGAAGTCCCAAGGCCAAGTACATGGTTCAAGGGATATGATGATAAATTCTTCTATGACAGGGGAGTCCTGTATAAGTATCTGTACGGGAGACTTGCACCGGTTATGGGATTTCGCTTCCTGTATAAAAACAGGACTAAGATGCTGACGGACAAAACCTTTAAGGAAGCATCATCTCTTATGAGAAAAGGCATGAAAGAGGCGTAGGATATGCTGTTGTACGGCTTGATAACGGTCACTACGATCGCATTGGCATATATGGTAAAGGAGATACCTGTTATGACGGACAGATTAAGCAGCAGGTATGCTCTTAGAATGTGCAGACAGGATGCCGTCAATCGTGTGGTTATCGCTGCTATTTTCACGGTGCTTTTTCTGGCAGGAGCGCTCAGGCTGGAGGTGGGTAACGACTACGGAACCTATGTTGTCACCTGTCATGAGATATTCCAGAGAGGATTCGTGGTCACGGAGCCGGGCTTTAATCTGGTGGTCAGGATACTGTATACCTTGTCCGGCAAAGAGGATTATCTTCTTATGTTTGCGGTGTTCGCCGCAGCTATTGCCGCAGTATTCCTTAAGGTGATAAAGGATGGGAGCGACTCCTTTTTCTTAAGCTTTTTTATGTTCATGACTATGGGCATATATTTCAGGACTTATAATACCGTAAGATACTATTTTGCGTTAGCCCTGGCAATTTATTCCATAAGGTATTTGGTTGACATAACAAAAGAGGACTTTATTAAGTTTCTACTTCTTATCTTATTTGCCGCAACCTTCCACAAGAGTGTATTGATTGTCATCCCCATGTACCTGATAGCAATGCTGCCATGGGGTAAGTGGATGTATATCCTGATGGCTGCAGCTACAGTTGTCACCCCGTTTTTTGGAAGAGTGATAATGGATATAGCTCTAAGGCTTTACCCTTCGTACAGGAATACAGTATATATAGAGCAGGAGCATACCGTACTTGAGAACCTTCCGGTCGTCATAGGGTGTGCAGCCACACTTTTTCTATGCTTTATCTGCTATAAGGATGGTGTTAAGAACCGTCGTGATAATAAGATGTACTTTCATATGTGTATAATGGCCATAGCCCTGTATATAGGCTGCTATTTTCTGCCTCTTGTAACAAGACTCGGATATTACCTTGTGACTCCCATGATACTGCTTGTACCCAATGTCATCTGTTCGGTAAGGGATGAGGATCAAAGAAGAAGACTTAAGCTTGTGACATGTGTGGTATGTGCTATTTATTTCCTGTACTTTTTGACCACCGCGGATGAGGTGGGAGTCAGAGTCCTTCCGTATAAGAGCTTTTTATTTCATGACAGGTACTGGCTTAACCAGACGGATACCTTCTGATGTTCTACCGGCACAAGATGATCATGGGAGAAAAGGTTAGTGATGAAGATACATTTTAATATCATTGTTGTAAGCTATAATTCCGGAGACAGACTTAAGTCTACTCTTAAAAGTATATACAGGCAGGACTATTATGATTATGATGTCATAATAGAGGACAGCTGCTCCGATGACGGGAGCATAGAAGGTATCAGGGAAGATGTATCCGGGGATATGATACGCGGAATGAGCCGTACACATATATATGTTGAAAAGGATGAAGGCATATACGACGGAATGAACCGCGCATTGTCGAGGGTAGTTTACAGGGAGATTCCTGATAATGAGGAGGTCAGGGAGTACGTCCTTTTTCTGAATTGCGGAGACACATTGCATGACAGACAGGTACTTGGAGCTGTGGCTGATGCAGTATCGGACAGGCTTGCGACTGTGCCGTATGAGGAGGCAGCTTTACCGCATATCTTTTACGGAGATATGTATAATCTTACCACCGTAAGCCATGTGAGCTCGTGCCCAAGGCTTAACGAGTTCGCCCTGTACAGGAACCTGCCGTGTCATCAGGTATGCTTCTATGATATAAGCCTTTTTAAAGAAAGAGGATATGATACGGAATATAAGGTAAGAGCCGATTATGAACATTTCCTGTACTGTGTATACAAAAGGAAAGCAGTGACCGAATACCTTAATGTGACGGTATCGGACTATGAGGGAGGCGGGTTCTCCGAGACTGAAGGGAATCTTAAGTTATCTGCCATGGAGCATAAGAGGATAACTGCTGTATATATGGGACGCAAAGCATCGATATATGCGTTAGTCCTTAAGCTGTCACTGTCAGGACTAAGAACAAGGCTTGCCAATGATCCGAGATTCTCGTCCGGATATAACAGGATTAAGTCACTTATATATAATAAAGGGGATAGAGGATGAGAGTACTGTGGGTATGTAATACCATTCCGGGTGTAGTTGCCGAAGCGATGGGAAGAGAGGCCGGCAATAAGGAAGGGTGGTTAAGCGGGGCACTTATAAGTCTTGCGGATAAAGCGCCATACAAGATAAGTGGGGGAGATGAAGACCTTATACTTGCCATAGCGACACCTGCAACAGACGCAGCGTGCAAGGGTAAGAATATAAAGAAAAACAGTATAAGTCTCACAGAAGGATTTGATACTGTCATATATGAATATTATGAGGATGTGATACACCCGGAGAAATATGATGATTGTATTGAAGAAAGCTTTACATATATCATGGAGGAGTATCGACCGGACATAGTGCATGTATTCGGAACAGAATACGGACATTGCCTTGGTGTGTCCAGAGTAACGGACAGATTGCGTAAGGCAGGGAGTGATATAAGGCTTTTAATAGGGATACAGGGTATAATATCCGAGTGTGCCAAAAGGTATACAGCAGGTCTTACAGATGATGTGATTAAGGGCCGGACCTTCAGAGATATTATACGGGATGATAATATCGAAAGACAGGTTGAGAAGTTCACCGAAAGAGGAAAGCATGAGACAGAAGCGGTGGGTTATGCCACCGATATAGTCGGAAGAACGGAATTCGACAGAGAGTGGAGTCGCATACATGCTCCGGAGGCTGTATATCATCATATGAATGAAACCTTACGTCCCGAATTCTATGAGGGGACATGGGATGTTACAGAATGTGACAGACATGTCATATTTATGAGTCAGGGGGATTATCCGCTTAAGGGATTGCACAATGTGCTTGGGATACTTCCGGAATTGCTCCTGAGATTCCCTGATATAAAGCTTGTGGTGGCGGGGATGGATCTTACGGATGTATCCGGTCTTAAGAATAAGATAAGATTAAGCGGATATGGCAGATACCTAAGAGAATTGATTCATAAAAACGCTCTTGGAGATCATGTTATATTCACTGGTCCTCTTGATAGTATAAGGATGAAGGAGCAGTATCTTAAGTGTGGAGTGTATCTCTGTGCAAGTTCCGTTGAGAATTCGCCTAATTCCATGGGCGAGGCAATGCTTCTGTCAGTGCCTGTAGTGGCACCGAGAGTCGGAGGGATACCATCCATGATAGAGGATGGTGAAGAAGGTCTTCTTTATGACAGAATAGAAGAAATTCCGGATATTATATGCAGGCTTTTTGGTGATGACGGACTGTCTACAGAGCTTGGTGCGGCAGGAATGAACAGGGCGCTTATCACCCACGATCCGGACACCAATTTAAAAAGATTACTGGAGATATATGAAGAAATCCGTTAAGATCACAATGGTATCCAATTACATAAATCACCATCAGATGCCATTCTGTGAGGCGCTCTGCGAGCTGGAGGATTGTGATTTCTGCTTTGTCCAGACTATGCGAATGGAGCAGAAGAGGATAGATATGGGCTGGTATCTTGATCCGGCAGATATTCCGTATGTGGTGGAGGAATATAAGGACAGGGATAAGGCATATGACAGGATAATATCGGCAGATATCCTTCTGATAGGCTGGATTGAGGATGAAGCAATAGTACGGAATGCCCTGATACGTAACAGGAAGGACTCTAAGGCATATGACCGGGGAAGTAGGGAAGAGCCTCCGCAGCTTATCATACGTATAAGCGAGAGACTCTACAGAGAAGGTCAGTGGAAGGCCATATCGCCTAAGGGACTTTTACGTAAGTACAGAGATCATATAAGATTTAAAAGATCGTATATATACCTCCTATGCAACGGCGCATACGTAGCAGCAGATTATAACCTTATTGGTGCTTACAGGGGTAAAATGTATAAGTTCGGGTATTTCCCAAGGACAAGATACTATTATAATGATAACGACCTGTGGGCCAATAAGCCGGAGCTTAGGAGAGTATTCATAGAGCATGAGGAGGAATTGCCGGGAGAGGTTCCCACACTTACAACAGAGGAAGTGAGGATCGTATGGGCAGGAAGATTCATGCCTCTTAAACACCCGGAATATATGGTAAGACTTGCCGTAGATCTTGTTAAAGCAGGCTACAGATTCCATATTGATATGATAGGCTCCGGGGAGCTGGAGAATGAACTTAAGAGAGAAGCCTCGCTTAACATGATAGAGGATTATATCACCTTCAGAGGCTTCATCCCACCGGATAAGGTGCGGTTCATAATGGAGAGAAGCCATATACATATCTTCACCAGTAACTTCTTAGAGGGATGGGGTGCTGTGGTCAATGAGGCCATGAACGGAGGATGTGCTGTTGTAGCTAACGGAGAGGCGGGAGTGACCCATTATCTTATTAAGGATGGGGTCAATGGTCTTATATACGAGAATGGAAGCTATGAAGAACTTCTGATGCAGGTTAAGAAGCTTTTTACTTATCCGGAGCTGATAAGAAAGTATGGGCAGGAAGCATACAGAACCATTCTGGATCTGTGGAATGCCGAGGTAGCTGCCAATCGACTTATGGATTTTTACAGGGGATATATGGAGGGCAATATCACGGTTCCCAAGGACGGTCCCTTTTCAGAGGCACCGGTTATCCGCCCCGGTTTCTGGAAGAGCGGAAAGCTAGGAGAATAACAGAAAGTGATTAAAAATGATTTTTTGGTATCGATCATAATCCCGGTCTATAATATCGAAAAAGAACTGCTTAAGCGATGTATAGATTCCGTACTCGCCCAGACTCATGCAAGATTACAGGTGATCATAGTGGATGACGGATCAACGGACGGATCGGGTGAGTATGCAGATGAGCTTGCTAAGCAGTACCTTGAGTCTGAGAGAAGGGATGATAGGAGAAGCATCACTGTTATACATAAGCCGAACGGTGGTTCGTCGGATGCAAGGAATGTCGGGATAGATGCGGCCGTTGGGGATTATCTTTCCTTTATAGATTGTGATGATTATGTGGATGATGATTTCATCGAGCTAATGGCAGATGCCATGGTAAGGTATAACGTCAGGATGGTGCAGATCTCCAGAGATGAGATTGCCGAAGACGGAACCAGGCTTGCGGATGTATGCATACCGCCTGCAGAAGAGAAGTTGATAACAGCCAGAGAACAGACAAGGGAGCTTCTGATGCACAGAGGAGATTGCAGCTTCTGTACGAGACTTACACATAAGGCTCTTTTTGAGGGCAGACGTTTTCCCAAGGGTAAGCTTAATGAGGATTTCAGGCTGTTAATGGATATGCTTGGGGATGCAGGAGACTTTGTTATACTTCCGAGGCAGGCATATCATGTGTATTACCGAACCGGAAGCAATTCAAGGAGCGGTGATAAGGAAGTATTCAGAACGGTATATGAAGATATAGTTGATAACGCAGATTATGCCACAGAGCTTGTGAGAGAGAGATACCCTGAACTTACGGAGGAGGCAAAGCGCTTTGCTCTCTTTCAGAGACTTGACTATATGCTGCATATCCCCGTGTCTATGATGAACGGTGAGAATGCCTTTTATGCAGCTGTGGTAAGGTATCTCAGGTATAGTATCATAGATACGGTCTTCAACAGATATCTTACGGTCAGGAATAAGGTGTACCTGCTGTTGCTAACGATTGCTCCGAAGCAGGTAAGGAAGATACACAAAAAGCTAAGATCGATCTGAGACTGCCATAATATACAGGAGTATGCGGTTATACAGGAGCTTCGAATGGATAGAGACATGGACTCGTTATATATAATCATACCGGCCTATAATGAGTCGGAGAATATAGGGAATGTTATAGAAGAATGGTATCCCGTGATCGAGAGACATTCCGGTGACGGCAGGTCAAGACTTGTGATACTGGATGACGGAAGCAGGGATGATACGCTCGATATAGCGAAATCATATGTGGCCAGACTTGAGTATCTTGAAGCTGTAACAAGGGAGAATTCAGGACACGGAGCCACGATATATTTCGGATATCAGTATGCCATAGAAAGCGGAGCTGACTTCGTGTTCCAGACGGATTCTGATGGTCAGACATTGGCATCGGAATTCGAAGCTATGTGGAATGACAGATATGACAATGATGTCATAATAGGAGACAGGACCAACAGGCAGGACGGGATATCGAGGAGATTTGTATCGGGATGCTTAAAGCATATGGTCGAGATGATATTTTCGGTGAAGATATCCGATACCAACACTCCCTACAGACTTATGAGCCGGCCTGCTCTGCAGACAGCCATAGAGTATATCCCTTCGGAATACAGCCTTACCAATGTAGGTCTGACAGCGGTATGTGCAGGTATGGCATCCGGTAAGGCGGGAGAGGATAAAAGGATAAAACTTAAGTTCATGCCCATAACCTTCAGACCCAGACAGGGCGGGAAGAACAGTATCAATATCATTAAGATAGCTAAGCTTGGAGCGAAAGCTTTAGGGGAGCTTATCAGGATCAGGAATAAGCTTTACATATGAGTACCTTAAACCTTAAGAGAAAAATTAATAAAGCCCATGCCGTAATGACCTTTATCATGGCATGTGCATTCTATACAATACTGATCGCCTCGCAGAAGATAGTGCCCTTTGGTGATAATACATGGATATCCTTTGATATGAAGCGTCAGTATGTGGACTTTTATGCATATTTTAAGTCAGTTCTGGCGGGCGATAATAATATATTCTATTCCTTTGATACGGCTCTGGGCGCGGGAGTTATAGGGTTGTGTGTATATTATCTTACAAGTCCCTTTCTTTTTATCCTTGCCTTTTTTAAGGCAAAGGCATTGCCTTTGGGTATAAGCATAGTCATAGGACTTAAGCTGGCAGCCTCGGCTGTAACCTTCGATCTTATGCTGCAGAAGCTATGCGGCAAAAGCGCGTACATATGCTCTTTGTCATATGCCTTCTGTGCATATATGCTCTCCAATGCGATGAATCTAATGTGGCTTGATGTGCTCATCATGCTTCCTGTGGTTATCCTGATGACGGAGCACCTCATCCATGAGGGGCGGCTGTTAGGATATACCGTATCAGTTGCCCTGATTCTGTATCTTAATTATTACATTGCATATATTCTGCTGATCTTTGTATTACTATGGTCTATTGCAAGACTTTTTGCCGAAAAAGACAGGAATCCGCAGGAGGTGATATTAAGACTCGGTATTGCAACAGGGGGTGGGATAGGAATAGATGCCTTCATACTGTTGCCTACATTCATCGAGCTTTTTAACAGTCCCAAGGATATTTTTGAGTATGGTCTTAGAGCCGAAGCAAGCAATTTAAGTCCTGTACAGATAGTCACCAAGATGTTCTCATTGTCGTATGACTCGCTGGAGATATATTGGGGAAAGCCTCTTATATTCTGCGGAGTGACAATGATCACTCTGTCCATCCTGTATTTTCTTAATAAGAGGATAGGCATAAGGGAGAAGCTGTCTATGGGCTTTCTGCTGCTTGTGCTTGCGATATCTTTTGCACTGGATGATATTAATATCATGTGGCACGCCGGGATGGAACCTTCGGGCTATCCTTACAGGGAAGCGATCCTTTTTGTATTCGTCATGCTTATCTGCGCCTGCAGATCTCTTAAGGAGCTCAGAGACGGAACGGATATTAAGAGCTATATACTGCTTGCGGTAATCATGGCATCAGCGCTTATCTGGATAAAGATAAGCCCGGCTGCCTATATGGATGACAGTAAGCTTATATTCAATGCCATAGTGACATGTGTCTCTGTTATTCTCGTTTTTCTCCTTAGCAGGGTAGGAAGCGGGAAGCTAGCATTAGCCGTAACAGCTTTAATTATGCTTGTTCAGACTGCGGATCTTGGCCTTAACGGAGTGTATATATACCGCATGGAATCCATGATGGGAGAGAAGAGCTCGGAATTCTCCGACAGTGTTGACAGGATTGGAAGTGCGGTGGAGGATATTAAAGGTATGAATCCCGGATTCTACAGGATGGAGACATGGACACCGAGACAGCAGAACGATGCAATGATGCATGATTATAAGGGTATAACCCACTACAGCTCTGCGGGGCTTACATATGTAAGATTCTTCCTTCAGAAGATGGGGTATAATGATGATGGTCTGTATACGGATTATGGCCACGATAATACAGAGACGGCAGATTCTCTTTTGGGTATAAGATACCTTATGACAGACAGTGCACATGGCTTCAGGATGCATAAGGACTATGAGCTTGTAAGAGACGGAGAGGTGCAGGTATATGAGAATCCGTATGCTCTTCCGGTTGCAGTCGGAGTTTACCGGGAGATGAGCGGAGAGACCCTGGACCCTTTCTCTTTGCAGGAGGATATATACGGAAGACTCTCAGGTGAACCTGTGGATTTATTCATTCCTGCCAATGTACATGAGACAGAAAGTGATGCAGGCCGCCCCATAAGAGAGTATCGTGTTATCGCCGAGGCGGATGGCGAGATGTACTTTTATATGTCAGATCTGATAGGCTCATACAGTAATCTGGAGATATACTACAATAATGAGTTCCTCACATATTATGGCAATGATTCATGTCTTAAGGTGCTTAATCTGGGATATTATGAAAAGGGTGATTTCTTCATGGTGCATGTTAAGGCTGATGATTCAAGCAATTTCGGGGAAGGATTCTTTGTTACGGAGGATACGGAAGCATTACATGATGCGTATGATGCGACCATTATGCGTCATGCCGATGTACAGGGCATATCTGCTTCAAAACTTGCAATGACTCTTGATAGCGCATATACTGTAGGAGATGATTTAAGCGGAGAGGTGGGAGTATTCACTACCATTCCCTATGAAAAGGGCTGGAAGGTCGAGGTATCGGGTGTTAAGACAGAGCCTGTAGAGGTATATGACGCACTTATGTATATTCCGGTTACGAAGGCCATACAGCAGGCAGAGCTCGGACCGGGTGAGGATATAAGGATAGAATTAAGCTATGTTCCGGAGGGATTCTATCTTGGAGTTGTGGTAAGCATTCTGTCAATAGCGGGTATAATCCTGATGGCCTCCATCCGTAAGGGCGAAGCGGGCTTTTTCGGAGATTCGGAGGATTTGGAGGATGATGAATCACTTTACTCAATTCCGGTGACGGACAACAGAGAAGGACATGAATGATGATAAGGAATAATCTACACGGCTCGGTGATAATAACATACAGATGTAATGCACACTGTAATATGTGTGATTGCTTTAAGGACCCTACCCGACCGGAGGAAGAGATAGATCTTGATACACTGAGTAAGCTTCCGGATATGGCTTTCACCAATATTACGGGAGGAGAGCCTTTTATCCGTAAGGATATTAAGGATATAGTGAGTCTGCTTTATAAGAAGACTCCGAGGATAGTGATATCCACCAACGGATACTTTACAGACAGGATAATAGACCTGTGTGAGACCTTCCCCCAGATTGGAATAAGAATATCCATAGAGGGTCTTGAGAAGACCAATAATGCCATAAGAGGTCTTCCTGATGGCTTTAACAGAGGCTATGGAACACTTCGTAAGCTGGTTGAGATGGGTCATAAGGACGTGGGATTCGGGATGACGGTACAGGATCTTAATTGCGAGGATCTCCTGCCGTTATATCATATGGCCTGTGACCTTGATATGGAATTCGCAACAGCCACTCTTCATAACAGCTTCTATTTCCGTAAGACGGATAATAAGATAGATGATAAATACAAGGTTTCCAAGGCATTTGAGGGTCTTATCAATGAGCTTTTGCAGAGCAAGAGCCCTAAGAAATGGGGAAGGGCATACTTTAATCACGGACTTATCAATTACATATACGGAAGAGAGAGACTTCTTCCCTGTGAGATGGGGACCAACGGCTTTTTCCTCGATCCCTACGGTAATGTACTGCCCTGCAACGGTTCTACTGAGAAGATGTCCATGGGTAATCTTCATGATAACACGTGGGAAGAGATATGGAACGGAGAGCAGGCTGCCAAAGTAAGAGAGCAGGTTAAGCACTGCGAGAAGAACTGCTGGATGATAGGCTCGGTGTCGCCGGCTATGAAGCAGAGGATATGGATACCCGGCTGGTGGGTCATAAAGCATAAGATCTTTAAGGGCGGGCACTACAGCTTAGAGGAGAACGACTTTATCAACGATAAAGAGTGATATGATAATATATTCCAAAAGGTAAAGGAGACAGAATATATGCTTAATAACAAGACAATACTGGTAACGGGAGGAACGGGTTCCTTCGGCAAGTGTTTTACGAAATATGTGCTTACGCATTATGATCCCAAGAAGATCATCATATATTCAAGAGATGAATATAAGCAGTTCATCATGCAGAATGATATGAAGGAATATGCAGACAAGCTCAGATTTTTCATAGGAGATGTCAGGGATAAGGAGAGACTTTCAAGGGCGCTTTCCGGAGTTGATTATGTGGTTCATGCAGCGGCACTTAAGCAGGTACCGGCTTGTGAATATAACCCTAACGAGGCTATCAAGACCAATATACACGGGGCTATGAATGTGATAGACGCAGCCCTTGATTCAGGCAGTGTGAAGAAGGTGGTGGCTCTTTCTACGGATAAGGCGGTCAATCCTGTCAATCTCTACGGAGGAACGAAGCTTGTGTCCGATAAGCTCTTCATCGCTGCTAATGCATATACCGGCACGAAGGATATTAACTTCTCCATAGTACGTTACGGTAATGTAGCGGGAAGCAGAGGCAGTGTCATTCCCTTTTTCAATAACATCATTAAAAACGGCGGCAAAGAGCTCCCCATCACGGACTATCGTATGACCAGATTCTGGATAAGCTTAGAGCAGGGAGTGGAGCTTGTGATAAAGGCCCTGACGGAAGCACGGGGAGGAGAGACCTTCATAAGCAAGATACCGTCATTTAAGATAACTGATCTTGCCAAGGCCATGCTTCCTGATTGTGAGATGCCGGAGGTCGGTATCAGAGAGGGGGAGAAGCTCCATGAGATAATGGTAACTGTGGAGGATTCTCTCACAACATATGAGTATGATAAGCACTTCATAGTATATCCACAGATGACATGGAATGACAGGCAGCAGCCCATCCCCGGAGGTAAGCCGGTTAAGCAGGGATTCTCATACAGTTCCGGCAACAATACCGAATGGCTTACTGTGGAGCAGATAAAAGAACTGCTTAAGGGTGTGGATTTGGAGAAGTAGACACAGGTGGAGAAAAACGTGGAGAGAATACCTGCAATAGAGGGCGGAAAGCCTGTCAGAGAAAAAAAGCTGTACTACGGTCATCAGTATCTTGATGATGCGGATTATAAAGCGGTTGAGGATGTACTTAAGTCGGATTACTTAACGTGCGGTCCCAAGATTACGGAGCTTGAAGACAAACTATGTAAGATCACGGGCGCAAAGCATGCGGTAGTATGCAGTAACGGTACTGCTGCGCTTCATATAGCAGCCATGGCTGCAGGACTTAAGGAGGGTGATGAGCTTATCACCACGCCAATTACATTCGCTGCCAGTGCCAATTGTGCCCTGTATGTGGGAGCAAGACCGGTATTTGCCGATATCGATCCCGAGACATATAATATCGATCCGGAATCCGTCCTAAGCCATATAAGTGACAGGACCAAAGCGATAGTCGGTGTGGACTATACGGGACAGGCATGTGACTGGGACAGGCTTAAAGAGATCGCAAAGGATAAAGGTATCACACTTATAGAGGATGCGGCGCATTCCATAGGAACCTTGTATAAGGGCCGACCGGTGGGTTCGATCGCGGATATGACCACGTTCTCCTTTCATCCTGTTAAGACAGTGACAGGCGGTGAGGGTGGTGCCGTACTTACGGATGATGATAAGCTTTATGAGAAGCTTATACTCTACAGAGCTCATGGTATTACAAGAGATAAGGGACTTATGGAGAATGAGCCCGATGGACCATGGTACTATGAACAGGTAGAACTTGGATACAACTATCGTATGACGGATATTCAGGCAGGTCTGCTTATAAGCCAGCTTGATAAGCTTCAAGCCTTCAAGGAAAGACGCAGGGCGATTGTAAGCAGGTATGATGCGGCGTTCTCCGGTATCGACGGCCTTATAGTACAGAAGGAGATTCCGGAATCCGATACCTGCAGGCATCTGTATATATTAAGACTTGACAGTAAAAAGCTTAAGATAGACAGAAGGAAGTTCTTTGATGCAATGGGGGCGGAGGGTATATGCTGTAATGTACATTATATACCTGTGTACTACTTCCCGTATTATAAGAGGCTCGGATATGAGAGAGGCTTGTGCCCCAATGCCGAAGCTCTGTACGAGGAGATATTGTCACTTCCCCTTTACTATGGCTTAAGTGATGATGAACAGAGCGATGTGATAGAAGCGGTTAAGAAGCTTATTGATTATTATCATATTTGAGAATGAAGCACAAGCATTAAAGATGCTATGGCTCGGCATGGAGGATAGTATGGATAATAATAGAGCAGGTGAAAGGATATATGATTTCACTGTCAGGATATTTCCATATCTAAGAAGTATCACGGGTAAAGGAGTCAGAGATACATTAAGGGATATTGAGGAATATATTAATATGCCGGAAGAAGGATATGAGCCTCCCAGATTGAACATACACGAGATCCCCACGGGAACACAGGTCTTTGACTGGACTGTTCCCAAAGAATGGGTAATCAGAGAGGCTTATATAGAGAATGATAAGGGCGATCATATTATAGATATAAAGGATAACAATCTGCATGTTCTGGGGTACTCGCTTCCCGTAGATGAGTGGGTTAAGCTGGATGAGTTAAAAAAACACATCTATGTTGAAGAAGGACAGCCGGATGTGATCCCTTATGTCACGTCATATTATAAGGAACGCTTCGGATTCTGCATGTCGAAGAACATGCGAGATTCTCTTCCTGATGGTAAATATCACATGTATATTGACAGTGAGCTTATAGATGGAAGCCTTACATATGCGGATGTGATCATACCCGGAGATACAGACAGAGAGATTATGTTCTCTACATACTTCTGCCACCCATCCATGGCCAATAATGAGTGTTCGGGACCGGCGCTTGCATCAGAGCTTATCCGGTATGTAGCAAATATGAAAAAAAGAAGATATACATACAGATTCGTATTTGTTCCGGAGACAATAGGCTCAATCACATATCTTAGCGACGAAGGTCATGCATCTTATCTTAAGGAGCATTTGGATGCCGGGTTCGTATTATCATGCGTCGGGGATGATAATGATTATTCCATTGTCAGATCAAAGTATGGTAAAACCACGGCGGACAGGGCTCTTATAAGCATTCTTAAGCATATAGATCATTATACGGACTATCCGTTCAGGGAAAGGGGTTCGGATGAGAGGCAGTACAATTCTGCAGGTATCGATCTTCCTGTGGTATGCTTCTGCAGGTCTAAATTCGGTGAATTCCCTGAGTATCATACTTCGGCAGATAATCTTCAATATGTATCCAAGGAAGGCTTTCAGGGCAGCTTTGATGTGATGACAGCGCTCATAAGAGAGCTTGAGTACAACAGGCATTACAATATGAAGGTTGCATGTGAGCCACAGCTTGGCAAGAGAGGATTATATCCGGATATCAGCAGGAAAGGATCTTATGATGCCATCATGACACAGAGGGATGTGATATCATATGCCGATGGTCGTAATGATCTTATAGACTTAAGCGAGATCATTAAAGCTCCTGCGGATGAAATAATAGAAGTAATTGACAGGCTGGTTGAAGCAGATCTTATAGAGGCTTTGGATTAATGGAACTTAATTATGCGAAAATCTATGAAGGGCTAGGCATAGAGAAGGGATCGGTAGTGGATGTGGCTTCCGACCTTGCCAGTATCATGCTCTATTGTAAGAAAAAGGGACTACATTTCGATGCGGATCATCTGATAGACAGTCTTAAGGAGACAGTTACCGAAGAGGGGACTGTACTTATCAGAACCTTTACATGGGATTTTTGCAAGGGTAAAGGCTTTGATATAGGAAGAAGCGTCAGCAGAGTCGGGGCACTGGGCAATGTTGCGCTTAGAAGGACGGATTTTGTCAGAACCGCACATCCTATCTATTCATGGATGGTGTGGGGAAAGCACAGTGACGAACTGGTCAGGCTGAATAATACGTCCTCATTCGGAGAGGGTACGGTTTTTGAAAAGCTGTATAAGTTCAACGCCATACAATTAAGCCTTGGCAATATAGACGGAGACTCATGTACGCAGGTACATCACAGTGAAGCAGTATGCAAAGTCCCGTACAGATATGATAAACCTTTTACCGGAGAATATACGGATGCGGAGGGTAATACTGAGTTAAGGCGTTACAGTATGCATGTTCGTCCGTTTAATATCAGAGTGTACAACAATGAATTTCACGAGGGAGAGAATTATGAGCTTGTGAGTTCCCTTGGTATTGTCAGGAAAAAAATGTATGATGGTACACTGCGCTGTCTTTCTTTTGATCTACACGGAATGCAGGATTTCATAATTGGGGATCTGACTGATAATAATGGATGTAATGTTGTACAGATAGAAGGTAAGCCCGGCTATATCCATCCGGGAATAGACTATAGTTCTGCGGTTTTTTAGACACTATCAGGAGATTAAGATGTATATTAATGTATTGGAATTGCTCGAAGACAATGTAAGAGACAACCCAGACAGGATTGCTTTATCTGATGAGAATGAAAGTATAACATATCTGGAATTACAGGCCAAAGCCAAGGCTGTAGCTGCATATATAATCAGGAATTCTCAGCCTGAGGATGGCTTAAAGGCAACAATACACCTTCCGGGGCCTGTGGCTGTATGTATAGACAGAGATATAAGAAGCATGATCCTTTTTATGGGAGTTGTATACAGCGGTAATTTCTACGTGCCGATAGATGTCAACATGCCGAAGGAAAGGATAGAACTCATATTCAGAGATCTTGATCCCATTATGACGATTGCGTCATCTGATCAGACAATAGAGGGAATAGATATCAGATACTATGCAGATATTATGGAAGAGGGCTGTTATGATCCGGAAGAAACAGAGAAAAAGCTTGCTGTCATACGAAAAGGACATATAGATACCAATCCGCTGTATGCCATATATACATCCGGATCAACAGGTGTTCCCAAAGGGGTGCTTATCAGCCACAGATCGGTGATAGATCTGGTGGAGCAATTTGCTGTCACCTTCCCTTTTCCCAAGATACCTGTATTCGGTAATCAGGCGCCCTTTGACTTTGATGTGTCCGTTAAGGATATATACAATTCACTTTTTAATCACGGAACGGTCACTGTTATTCCTAAAGCCTTTTTCTCGATGCCGTTAAAGCTTATTGAGTACATTAACGACAGGAAGATCAATACGATGATATGGGCAGTATCAGCCATGAGGATAGTCGAGAACTTCAAAACCTTCAGCAAGATATCAACCGAGAGTCCGAGGCTTATAATGTTTTCGGGAGAGATCATGCCTGTAAAGGTGCTCAATTACTGGAAGGAGAATGTTCCGGGTGCGATATATGTCAATCTCTACGGACCAACGGAGATCACATGTAACTGCAGCTACTATATCATAGACAGAGATTTTGATCAGGATGAGAGTCTGCCTATAGGTGTTCCATTCAGAAACACTCAGATACTGCTTATGGATACCGAGAATTCGCAACCTGTGACACAGACAGGCAAAGAGGGAGAGATATGTGTAAGAGGCACAAGTCTGGCTCTCGGATACTACGGGGCAAGAGACAGGACGGATGAAAGCTTCAGGCAGAGTCCTCTAAGCGGTAAATATCCGGAGAAAATATATCATACAGGTGACCTGGGGTATTATGATGATAACGGATTGCTCAGATTTACCTCACGTAAGGATTATCAGATCAAGCATATGGGTCACAGGATAGAGCTGGGTGAGATAGAGGTGGCTGTCTGTGCAATAGACTATATTGATGCGGCTGTGTGTGTATTCGATACCGACAGAGAGAAGATAGTCCTGTTCTATCAGGCAGGAGTCGGAGCGGATGCCTTTGCTACAGATAAGGAGCTTGAGAGGGATATAGTTAAGAATCTTGGAAGAAGGCTTCAGAAATTCATGTGGCCAAACGTATACAGGAGATATGAAAGCCTGCCGCTTAACAAGAACGGTAAGATAGATAGAAAAGCATTGGCTGAAACATTGAAAAACAAGTACGAGGAGGAATAAAAGATGGATGAGATTATCAGCATACTCGAAGAGGTAAGACCGGATCTTGATTTTGCTGCCGAGAAGGCACTGATCGATGATGGGATATTGGACTCTTTTGATATTATAACCATTGTCGGAGAATTCAATGATGCATTCGATATTGAGATCAATGTGGCAGATCTGTTGCCTGAGAACTTTAATTCGGCAGAGGCCATGTGGGAATTGGTGCAGAAGCTTAAGAACGCATGACATCCGAAAGGTATTGGTATGGATAAAACCGTATTATCTGAGCTTATCAGAAAAAAGAATATACAGACACCGTGTTATATACTGGACAAGGATCTGTTAAAAGAGCATGTGGACAGGATATGTGAATTGGTCAAAAATAAGGGGAATGACAGAGTGAACCTCTGTTATGCAATGAAGGCCAATGCACTTATCACAGGAGTAATGGCTGAGAAGGTTGAGCATATTGAGGTGTGTTCGCCGGGAGAGCTTGAGATATGTAAAGCGATAGGAATACCCGGCAGTAAGATCATTTTTTCCGGCGTTAATAAGACACGTAAGAATATAGCAGATGCTATGGAATATGGTGTGGATATCGTCACTCTGGAATCCGTAAAGCACTACAATCTTGTGAAAGAATATATAAGAGATAATAATGTGAAAGCCACTGTCCTGCCAAGACTATCCGGAGGAGCACAGTTTGGTATGTCCGAAGCGGAACTTGAGTATATCGTGGATGACAGCAGACAGCTTGAGAGTATTGATGTTACAGGTATACACTATTTTACCGGAACTCAGAAGAAGAAGCTTGAAAAGGACAGGGAAGAACTGGAATATGTCGCAGCGGTTATTAGACGACTTAGGGAAAAATACGGATTTGTCACGAAGCTGTTAGAGTACGGAGCAGGACTGCCTGTGCCGTATTTTGAGGGAGACGATCATGATCGTGTGTATGATGGCTTAAGTGAATTACTGGAATATGTATCTGAACTTGATCAGGAATACAAGGTAGGGATAGAGCTTGGGAGATACTTTGCTTTTAATTCCATGGTATATCTGACAGGTATAGATGATATTAAGAGATATAATGATACAAATATCTGCATCGTGGATGGCGGTATACATCATATTAATTACTATGGTCAGAATATGGCTATGCGAGTGCCGATTATGGAGCATTATGTCGTGGCGGAGGGTGAAGGAACGGAAGCTGCACTTACAGGTGAAGTCGACTATACGGATGACGACTGGAAGATATGTGGTTCATTGTGTACATTTGCCGATATACTTGTAAGAAAAGCAAAGCTTAACAGACCAAAGCCCGGTGATATACTTGTATTCCACAATGTGGGGGCATACTCCATGACGGAATCACCGGCACTTTTCCTGAGCCGGGATATGCCTGTTATATATAGTTATTGTGAGCAAGAAGGACTTAAAGTTGTAAGAGATCCTATAGAGACCTACAGATTCAATATGTCCGACAGAGTATAGTACACTGACAGGAGAGATGTATATGTTCAGTCATAATATCAAGATAGGTGATAAATATATAGGTGATGATTATCCGGCACTGATAGTCGCGGAGCTTTCAGGCAATCATAACGGCGATTATGACAGAGCTGTCGCCATCATACATGCCGCAGCCGAGGCGGGAGCTGATGCCGTGAAGCTGCAGACCTACACGGCGGACACCATTACCATAGACTGTGATAAGCCTTGGTTTAAAACTTCCGATAATAACATGTGGTCGGGAAGGACATTGTATGATCTGTATAAGGAGGCATATACTCCGTGGGAATGGCAGCCTAAGCTTAAGGAAGAAGCAGAGAAGCTTGGAATGATATGCTTCTCGTCTCCTTTTGATCCAACGTCGGTTGACTTTCTTGAGGAGATGAATGTGCCGGCCTATAAGATCGCAAGCTATGAGATCAACGATATTCCTCTTATCCGTAAGATAGCAAAGCTTAATAAGCCAATGATATTCGCTACGGGAATAGCGTATAAAGAGGATATAGAGAGGGCACTGCTTACCTGTCTTGATGAAGGCAATGATAAGGTAATCCTCCTTAAGTGCGTGAGTGCGTATCCTACGCCTTATTCTGATGTTAATTTAAGGATGATGAAGACTCTTGCTAATGAGCACGGATGTATGGTTGGACTGTCGGATCATACCATCGGAAGTGTGGTTCCCGTGGGAAGCATAGTCATGGGAGGCAAGATGATAGAGAAGCATCTTACCCTTGACAGGAACGGCGGCGGTGTGGATGATGCATTTTCCATGGAGCCTAAGGAATTTGCCGACATGGTAAGAGATATACGTATAATCGAGGAATCCCTCGGAAGTGAGATATATAAGCTTACCGATAAGCAGAAGGAAGAGCATAAGGGCAGCCGCTCGCTTTTTGCGGTAGCTGATATCAAGGCCGGTGAGATTATTACAGAGGAAAATGTGCGCTCCATAAGACCGGGCATAGGTATGCATACCATGCATTATGAGGAGATATTGGGAAGAAAGGCAGCACGGGATATAGAGAAGGGTACGCCTATCTCCAAGGAACTGATCGACGGTATCAGATGGGACGAGATCATATATACCGGAGAGAAGGCATAGCGTATAAGGGATATTATGATAGGGATCAGAGTTGATTCGAACAGTATAATCGCAACAGGTCACATGATGCGCTGCATTACGATCGCCAAAGCGGTCATAAGCTGCGGAGAGTCTGTGACCTTTTTCATAGCGGATGAGGAGTCTCAGGTTCTGCTTAAGGAAAAAATCAAAGATCTGCCCGACATACATGTCATAACGCTCAATACTGTATGGGATGATATGGAAGGTGAGCTTCCGGTTCTGATAGAGCAGTTGCAGCTTCGGAACATAGATACTCTAATTGTGGATTCCTACAAGGTCACATACGACTACTTTAAAGCTATAGACAGGGTATGCAGGACCGTATATATAGATGATCTTCATGAGGGTATATATCCGGTGGACATACTCATCAATTACAGCGGATATTATGATATCTTCGATTATGAGAAGGATTATTCGAAGGTACATGGTCATGATATGATGCCTACCAGGCTTTTGCTCGGACTTATGTATGCACCGCTAAGAGAACAGTTCTATACAGTGGAGAACTGTGATAAAGAAAGCAAAGTAGCATCGTTATATGAAGATATCAATCGGATTGAGGTCGAAAAAGATGGCAGGGATAAAGCTGATATGGACATCCTTTTTGCCTGTGGCGGTGCGGATACACAGAATATGATACTTCCGACGCTTAATGCCGTTGCAGACAGAGGATTATGCGGAGGTTCATATATATGGCATGTGGTGGTGGGAGATTATGTGGCGAATGCAGACAGTATAGAAGCATTCGCAGCAATGCATGACGGGATCACGATTCACAGATCCGTACAGGATATGGCAGCTCTTATGCGCTCCTGTGATCTGGCAGTTGTGGCAGCGGGAACAATGCTTACTGAATGTGCGGCGGTAAGGCTTCCGGCCGTATTCTATCAGGTGGCTGACAATCAACGATATGGCACAGAATACTGGAGTAGGCCCGGAAGGATGATCTATGCCGGTGATGTAACGAAGGATAAAGATGCTGTAATAGCAGCGATAATAAGGGAAGTGACAGCGCTTAAGGCAGATACGAGCAGACTGGGATTGATGAGGACCGCTCTGGTAAGCATCACGGACGGACGCGGTGCAAAGAGGATAGCGGAGGCGATGCTTTCGTAGGATTATTTCTGCCGTGATCATATTACAGTAAAGAGGAAGTATAGAGAGTAGAAAAATGAGATTGACGATCATCGGAGCCTCCGACGAGGCTATACATACAATTGAATGTGCGAAAGAGCTTGGGATAGAGACGGTTGCAATGGATGGGAATCCGGAGGCAGCAGGGCTTGCGGCGGCCGATATCCCGATAGTGGTTGACATAACTGATGAGAAGGCCACGACAAATGTGTTAAAAGAGCTTGGAACAGACTGGGTACAGACCGTACCGATAGGCCGATATCTGACGACCACCGGCGCTGTCAATGATGCGCTAGGACTTCCGGGAATATCCAAGGATATGGCTGTGCTGTGCACAGATAAGTATGCTTTTCATAAGGCATTGTCTTCCGTGGGACTAAGAGACTGCCGGTGTGAGCTTATCAGGGGCGGAGCATCGGAATGGATATACAAAACAGATGATAGTACAGAGGGTGCTCTGAAGGATAAAGGATTTGATTATCCCGTTATCTTAAAGCCCAGATACGGCTCCGGCAGCAGGGGCATTATGATCGCTGATAATGAGGAGGAGCTTAAGGATATCCTTACCGATATGGAGGATGTGGACGAGGATTACATCGTTGAGGAATGCCTGGGCGGTGATGAATACGGTGTGGATGCTGCAGTGACCGAAGGCAGACTGCATACAGTTCTTGTTCGATATAAGATCAATACACCTCTTCCTGACAGACAAGCGGTAGCATATATAAGTGTCGATCCCGGTTCGGATATCTATGCGGGTATAACCGGGTATATGAACAGGGTCGTTGATACCATGGGACTTGACGAATGTCTGCTGCATGCGGATATTCTGGATACCGACAGAGGCATTTTTGCCATAGAGGTCTCAGCCAGACCATCGGGACATAATCTGCATAATCTATTCACACCTCTGGCTACGGGTGTGGATATGGCAAAAGAGTATATAAAGTACCGTATGGGTAAGCCATATTCATTTGCCCCCAAATATACGAAGCCCATGATGATCCATTACTTCGATATGGAAGGTACGGTGAATACGGTCCCCAACAGAGCCATGGCTAAAAAAGCCGTAAGTGATCACGGTGCCCGCCTCATAGACTGGAACTGCAATATCGCGCCCGGTGACCGTCTTGATTCCGTGACCACAGGCCATTCGCTTATGTATCGTGGCTACTACATCGTTGAATTCTCCAATCGCACCTTAGCCCCCACCATCGCCGATGCTGTTTGTGCGTTGTTTGGCATGGATAAATAATCTGAAGTATATTTATATAGGTGAAATCCAAATGACCATACTTAATATTTCGTGGTCTACAAAGCTCCATTCACATCGCTCACATCATAATCCACTATCATAGGCTCATCTTTTTTCTTAAGAATAAATGGAAGGGCGTAGATGGGGTATGTTACATAATCGGAGGAGTGCCCTATATTGACATCAGCGAACTTGATTGCGGGATGTTTCCCGTATTTTTCCGGATTAGCAAGGACATACTTCATGCTGGTTGCCCTGTTGTTATTGGATTTACATTCAATGATTGTCGCCTCACCTTTATTGCTGAATATAAAATCGAGTTCAGGTGATCCACTGGGAGCGTGAAAATAATACTGCGGGGTGTCATAGGCGGCGAAAGCCGAAGAAAGCATATTCTCAGCCATAGCTCCTTTGTAGGAACTAAGATCCCCACTAAGTATATGGGCAGCCGTGCCCTGTTCGAGCATTGCTGTCAGAAGCCCCGTATCAGCTATGTATGCCTTGAATTCGTTATCTATCTTTCGCCCTTCTAAGGGAGAAGAGATCTCATTTATGTTGTATGCTTTGTATACAAGCCCAAGATCCACAAGGTACTGGAGACCTTCGGCTTTCTCAGGTGAGTGTCCTTTGACATTGACAAGGCTGTACTGGAACTTCTTATAATCCTTGGCAAGCTGTGCGGGCAGCGAATCAAGGCACGCATTGGCTCTTAATTTAAGAGTTTCGTTGATTCTGTCATTTCCATCCGAATCCACATATCGTCCGAAGTCATCGCGTATGGATTTTAAGATCCTGCGCTGAACGGATTGAACCTGATTGACATCATGAGTCTCTATAAAAGCATTGACAGCTTCCGGCATACCACCGACAATGAGGTACTGAAGATAATACTTTCTGATATTCGCATGAACTGCTGAATTGACAGGTTGGACTTCGGTAACTGCATCATCAATATGCTTAAGGATATCCTCGGATACACCGATATTTTCAAGGAATTCGATGAATGTCAGCGGATGCATATCCATGATATCCTCGTATCCTACAGGCACACCTCTTTTATAAGCATTTCTAAAGCCTCTGACATCCAGAAAGCTGCCGGTGGCGACCACATCATACCTGCCGTCGATATCCCAGTATTTAAGTGAACTTCTGGCATTCGGACAATCCTGAATCTCATCGAGTATAATCAGGGTTTCGCCGGGAATAAATGCAGAACCCGAGATTGCAGAGGATATGGACAGTACCATACTGTTCACATCAAAGTCACCGTCAAAGGCTGAATGAATGCTGCTGTTGGCTCTCAGATCCAGATAAATGACATTCTTGTAGTGTTCTTCTCCAAACTTTCTGGCGATATAGGTTTTTCCGGTCTGCCGCAGCCCCCTTAGGATAAGAGGGTGGTGGTTTGAGTTATGCTTCCATTCTGTAAGTTTATCTGATATACTTCTCTTAAGCATTTTACATGATTCTCCTTGACATATAAAAGACCAGTATTTATGCTGTTATTGTACTATAATATTGTCATTTTTCAAAGGATTCTTTGGTGTTATTTTGTCATTTTTCAAAGGATTAATTGATATACTTTTGTCATTTTTCAAAGCAGATGAAGAACTTCCAGCGTCCAGCGGACTTTTTTAAGCCGCTTACAAGTAAATACAGAAGACAATATGCGGATTGTATCCTTACTATCTTCAATACATTTAAGCCGGAAATATCTTATGGTGTGGATCGAGGCATAGTAGTAGGTGAGTTTGTAACGGCGAAGGTAACAGTATACCACAAAAATGCAGGTTTATAAGGGAGCAGATATGAAGCTTACTATAATTGTACCCGTCTATAATATGGCGGCAGATGACAAACTCACATATTGCCTTGATTCGCTCGTTGTGCAGACCATAGACGACTATGAGATTATAGCCGTCGATGACTGCTCGACCGATGATTCATACGCGATCATGCAGGATTATGAGCGGAGATACCCTGAGAAGCTCCGCGCGATTCACAGCGAGGTCAATCTCCATCAGGGCGGAGCCAAGAATATAGGAATTAGAGCTGCTAAAGGTGACTGGATAGGCTTTATCGATGCCGATGACTGGATCACACCTGACTATTATGAGAAGATGATAGACAGGGCCGAGGCGACCGGAGCCGATATCGTAGGCTGCGATTACAACATCGTACACAGCCACACATATGAGATCGGCGATATTGATGCCAACAGCAAGCCCGATCAGGTCGGTGTGCTCGATCATGAGAGGAAAAAAAGCCTGATCTTAGACGGAGGCTCTCTTTGTGTCAAGATATTCCGCAGGCGAACTGTCTTGGACAATGAACTTTTCTTCCCGGAGAATATCTTCTACGAGGACAATGCCATGGGCAACTCATATATGCTCACGGGGAAGCACTTCGAATATATACAGGAGCCTATGTATTACTACTACCAGCATGGCGATTCGACGGTTCATTCATTCTCGGCACGGCGTTGTGAAGACAGGATGGAAGCCGGCAGGATAATGATATCGGAGGCTAAAAGGCTCGGATTCTATGATGAATTCAAGCCGGAACTGGAATACAAGTTCACACAGTTATTTTATGTGAATACGCTTTTTACCTATATGCCATGTGTTCGCCCGACTAAGGTGAGCTTTGTGAAGGCGATGACAGATGAGTTGCTCACATTTTTTCCGGAATTCAGAGAGAATGAATACTACAGGGAGCGTACCGGCGAAGAAGAGAAGCGCCTGATCGATATGGCATGTGCCTCGCCGCTTAGATTCTATGTGTATTACAAGCTTCTGTGGGCGTATCGCAACCTTAGGAAGAGACTTCGCGGATAAAGGTGCTATACTAATAGCGGATGATGCGTTTGGAGGCGTCATAGATGATGGACGGCATAGGTTAGTATAAAAGGTGGCTAAAAGCCGCCTTTTTTGGTATAATATTCAGAAGTGTGTTTTATGAAAGCGGAGACATTCTATGAGGACATTGGCGATAATCACGGCCAGAGGCGGTAGCAAGAGGATACCAAGGAAGAATATTAAGGATTTTAACGGCAAGCCTATAATGGCATATTCCATAGAGGCCGCCACGGGCTCCGGAGTATTCGATAAGGTCATGGTATCTACGGAGGATATGGAGATAGCGGAGATAGCCCGTGAATACGGGGCGGAGGTCCCATTCCTTCGGAGTGAGAGGACTGCCGGAGACTTCGCTACCACAAGCGATGTGATAGAAGAGGTCTTAGCCGGGTATAAGAAGCTTGGCGAGGTGTTCGACCTTATAGCCTGCATCTATCCCACGGCACCCTTTATAACAGCGGCCAGACTTAAGGAAGCGGTGGATATCCTTGGCAAAAGTGATGCCGATTCGCTCATTCCCGTAGTCAGATTCTCTTTCCCGCCACAGCGGGCTATGGAGATACAGGACGGACTGCTGGTATTCAGGCAGCCTGAATACATGAATACGAGGAGTCAGGATTTGACACCTCACTATCATGATGCAGGGCAGTTTTACTTAAGCCGGACGCAAAGCTTTCTTAAGAATCACAGGTTCATGGCCGGCAGGATACTGCCTATGGAGCTTACGGAGATCGAGGTACAGGATATAGACAATCCGGTGGACTGGCAGCTTGCAGAGTTAAAGTATAAGCTTATTCACGGGTGAGAAACAGGCGCGGGATATACTGCCATAGAGCATGCCATCATTAATGATACAGCGCCGGCAGTCATGTAATTGAATACAAGATGAAAAAAGACAGAGTATATATATGCCACACATTTTATCATGTGTACATATCAGTGATAAAGGAACTTAATCTTCCCAAAGAGAAAAGAGGGAAAGCAGACCTTATATTAAGCACCATGTCCAATGATTTCGGTAATCTGGACGGCAAGGCGATAAGAAGCGGCCTTTTTGACGGGGTATACAGATTCGATGAGAAGGAGGATGCGGTACTGCCGGATGTCATGAAGTATCACAGAGACAGAGGCAATGTCATCCTTAACCTCATACAAAGGATAAGATATACCAGAGAGCTGGGAAAGGCACAGGAGGAATATGTGCCCGTGGATCTGACGGAGTATAAGGATATATATGTATTCTGCGATTCCGATCCCATAGGATATTATCTGAATTATAAGAAGATAAGATACCATGCAGTAGAGGACGGACTTGATACCATACTTTATTGTGACAGTGCCAGATACAGTAATATCGGCCATTTTAAACTTAAGGCATTTATGGCAAGGCTTGGACTTATATTCATAGAGAACGGCTACTCCAAGTACTGTATCGATATGGAGGTCAATAATCTTAGGGATATTAAGTATAAGATAGGCAAGTATAAGGAAGTACCACGCAAGCAGCTTACGGACAATGTATCCGAGACCGACAGGTATTATCTTATGGATATCTTCATGGATAATCCCGGTCAGCTCTTATCGCAGTTAGCCGAAGCACCGACAGACAGGCGTAAGGTTCTTATCCTGTCGGATCCGGTATGTGACCTTGATACCCGTAAGGAGATAATGCGTGATATAATTACACAGTATGGTAAGGATGCGACGGTATTCATCAAACCTCATCCAAGGGATGTGCTTGACTATGATACGGGGGATTTCTCGGATTGCATAGTGCTTAAGGGAAGATTCCCCATGGAAATGATGAATTATTTTCCGGAGCTTCATATGGATCTGGTTCTCTCCATATTCACTACGGTTGACAGCATAGAATTCGCTGATAAGAAGGTTAAGCTTGGAGCGGATTTTATGGATAAGTACGAAGATCCCGCAATACACAGGGAGAATGAGCAGATATAAGCACAACCGCGGATTATAAGACAGAGGACAGGCACAGAGATTGATGATCAAGATACTTAGAAGACTTAATTTATTATTGGATAAGAAGCAGAAGAGAAGCATGGCGCTCATAGTAGTACTCATGCTTGTAGGCGGTATACTGGAATCCCTGAGTATATCCGTAGCGATACCGGTGATGCAGGTAGTCATAGATCCCGATTCCGTGGAGACCAATAAGTACCTGCACATGATATATGAGATGCTGCACCTTACAAAGCCCATTCAGTTGACGGTCATATTCATGGTGTCGCTGATACTTGCCTTTGTGCTTAAGAATCTCTTCCTCTTCCTCATGACCAAGGTTCAGCTTAGGTTCGTATATACCAATCAGTTCGCAACTTCACGTAAGATGATGATCAATTTCATGAAGCGACCCTATGAGTATTATCTCAATGCCGACACATCTGTCATCCAGCGCAATATTACATCGGATGTCAACAATATGTACGCTCTTATCCTTACGATACTTCAGCTTACGAGTGAAGCTGTGGTCTTCGTGTGTCTGGTGGCGGTGCTGATAGCCGTGGATGCTGCGATGATACTTACGGTTGCCGTACTTCTGGTGCTCATGCTTCTTGTGATCAAAAAGCTTATACAGCCAATCATGTATAAGGCCGGCCAGGAGAATCAGGACTATTATTCGGGACTGTATAAGATAATAGACGAGTCGGTGATAGGTATCAAGGAGATTAAGGTAGCCGGCAAGGAGAGCCATTTTATCAATAAGTACGCTGAGTGTGGCGCAGGATATGTGGGTGCGGTGCAGAAGTACAGTATGTACAATTCCACACCCCGACTCTTAATAGAGACTATAAGCATAGCGGGACTTGTGCTGTATATGATAGTGGTAATGGTGGGTGGAGCATCTATGGAAGAGCTCCTGCCTAAGATAGCGGTATTCGGTCTGGCGGCTATGAGACTCATGCCATCCGCTAACCGTATCAATAATTACACCACATCGATAAGCTACTTAGAGCCCTTCTTGTGGAATATCAGCGATCATCTTCAGGACGATATCAACGACAGCAATGTCGTATATGACGAATCCGCATACAGAGGCCGGGTCAGTGTGGAGAAAATGCCCGTAACCAAGGAGATATGCCTTTTGGACATATCGTATAAATATCCGAACACTGACGTATATATCTTTAAGGATGCCCATATGACCATACCGGTAGGTGCGGCAGTCGGCGTGGTAGGAACCACGGGAGCAGGCAAGACCACAATTATTGATATACTGCTTGGACTGCTTAAGCTTGAAAGCGGTACAATAACCGCGGACGGAGTGGATATAAGCACCAATTATCAGGGATGGCTTAAGAATATAGGGTATATCCCACAGACGCTGTTCATGACTGATTCCACTATCCGTAATAACGTAGCCTTCGGTTATGCAGATGATGAGATCGATGATGAGAGAGTATGGGAGGTGCTTAAGGAAGCACAGCTTGACGAATTCGTAAGGGGACTTCCGGATGGACTTGATTCCTCCATAGGAGAGAGAGGAATAAGGATATCGGGAGGTCAGAGACAGAGGATAGCCATAGCCAGAGCTCTGTATGAAGATCCGGAGGTGCTGGTGCTTGATGAGGCCACATCAGCTCTTGACAATGAGACAGAGGCCGCCATTATGGATTCCATCAATATACTTGCAGGCAGGAAGACTCTTGTGATAATCGCCCACAGATTGCAGACCATAGAGAAGTGCAATATGGTCTACAGAGTTGAGAATGGTAAAATAAGCAGAGAGAGATGACAGTGTGAAAGTATGATCGGTACAGCCTCTCACAAGTGTCAGGAATGGAGGATTAGTGTGAAAATATGGGAATTATATAAAAAGCACCGCGAGGTGATAAGCTACCTCTTCTGGGGCGGAGTAGCCTTTGTCTTAAGCATGGTGCTGTTCTGGGTATTCAACAGTAAGCTTGGCATGGGTGAGGTCACTGCCAATACTATAGACTGGATCATAGTAGTTGTATTCGCATTCTTTACCAACAAGTTTTTCGTATTCAGAAGCAAGGCCGGTTCGGCGGCAGGGCTTAGCAGGGAATTCGTGTCATTTATCGCAGCCAGATTTTTTACGCTTTTGCTTGAGGATGTCATCATATGGTTCGGATGCAAGAGGCTGGGCTTTGATTCGGAGTTAGGAAGCCTCGTAGTCAAGTTAATAGGTCAGTTCGTTGTGATAGTGACCAATTATATATTAAGTAAGCTGTGGATATTCCGTAAGCCGAAGGATAAGGAAGAAAAGCTGCTTAAAGAGGATACGGAAAGCAAAGCGGCCATGGCGGACACGGCGGAATAAAAGCCGGATATACCGGATATGATATGAGTGAGAATAAAAAGGTACAGAGCAGACAATCGAATATAGAACTTCTGCGCATAGTCTCCATGTGTATGATCATAGCCATGCATTATATGACAAAAGGGATGGAGCTGCCTAAGCTGTCCGAAGATGTTAGTTTACATAACATTATTTTCAGACTGATCTTTGCCTTTTGTGCTTCATCTGTTAATGCGTATGTACTAATAAGCGGATATTTTGCCGTGGATTCGAAATGGCATATCGGCAGGGTCATATACCTGTGGATTGAAGTATTGTTCTATTCGATTCTTATCCCTGTGATATTGAATATAGCAGGTGTGGCAGATATAGGCAGTATGGAGCTGTCACTTAAGCAACAGATATTCCTGCCTGTATCCTATGAACATTACTGGTTCGCCACGGCGTATGTGATGCTTTATCTGTTCTCGCCGGTCTTATCCTCTGCTATAAGGAATCTTGATAAGAGGCAGCTTGGAACTGTAATAGCAGCCTTAGTGACGGTCTTTTGCGGATTTAAATCCGTTAATCCGTATCTGATTCCATGGGATAAGTACGGAGATGACGTGATATGGTTCATGATACTCTATCTGATTGCGGGATACATGAGGAAATACGGTATGCCCTTCATTACGGTGAGCAGAGATGTCGGCAGAGAGACCTGCAATGCAGACAGCATAGCAGGTACAGGCTGTGTTGATACTTTGGATCGGGATATGACCGGTCAGGGGCGAAGGGGACTGTGCGTGTATATCATATTCAGTATCCTCACTTTTCTTATCGCATATACAGTGTCATATATAGTAAGGGCAACGGGTAAGCTTGAGTATTATATGGATATGACGCTATGCTATAACTATATCACGGTGCTTATAGCAAGCATCGGATTGTTCTATGCCTTTAATTCCATGAACATACGGAGCAATAAGTATATCAACAGACTGGCAGGATATACCTTCGGAGTATATCTCCTGCATGAGAATATAACTCTTCGGACTCTGTGGCCGAAGCTGCTTGGGATAGACAGGGTGAACGGGCAGTGGTATCAGCTTCTGCACATGATCGTGTGTATAGTGATCGTATTGACAGTGGGGATGATATTTGATGCTGTAAGGACCGGACTTTTTGGACTGATCCTGTCAAAGAGTAAAAAAGAGACATGAGTATAGAGAAGCTTAGAAAAGTCGAACAACTTTATAAGAAGATAAGTATGCCGTTTGAACAGGTGATCTTCCCGTTGATCCTTTTGCTCTGGCCGCTTATCAAGGTGAATCAGGGGATTGATGTGACGGATTCCACCTACAGCCTGTCCAATTACCTTTTTGCTGACAGACTTAACGGAGTGTGGGTGATGTCCACATATATGTCTAATCTCTTGGGGTCGTTCCTTGTAAGACTCCCTTATGGCAATACGTTGGCAGGTATCAATGTATATACCGGGTTGATCCTGTCCGGGACGGCACTTTTATGCTATTACGGATTACGTAAGGAATTCACGGCACCGGTCATGTTCCTTGGAGAGTTCATGGCAGTGAGCTTCTGCTGGATACCTACGGGTATATTATACAATTATCTGACATATCTTCTGTTCAATGGCGCCGCGGTTATATTGTACTATGCGGTCAAGACACGGAAAAGTCTGCTTTTCTATATGGCAGGACTGGTGCTTGGACTTAATTCATTCGTAAGGATACCCAATGTAGCCGAGACGGGTCTGATAGTTGTTGTCTGGGTAGGGATGGCCTCGACCCTTAAGAGAGACGGCGGTTACAGGTGGGAGAAGGGCAATGAACTCGTAGGAATGACGGGAGCCTGCATCGTGGGCTATATAATCGGGATGGCAGTTCCGGTTGCTATCATAGCAGCCGTATACGGAGGAGAAAGCCTGACTCGGATGATGGTCGGGCTGACAGCAATGTCACAGAGTAATGAGGAATATACGCTGGCAGCCATGATCCTGTCTATAGTGCGGGCATACTTAAGAACCCTCAGATGTATGGCTGTGATAGCTGCGGTGATTTTTGCCGGGACACTTATGATGGCAGTGCTTAAGAGAAATCAGATACTTAAGTGGCTTGGAAGATGTGTATATGCAGCGGTACTGGCGCTTATGCTTCGCTTCTTCTGGGGGAGGGGAATGTACAGCTTCAGATTCTACGAGGATTATACCTCCATGTATGAGTGGGGGATGATCATTCTGATCCTTGCATGGATATGTGTTGTAAGCGTACTTGCAGGAGACAGATATAATCCGTTAGTTAAGACCATGGCTGCAATTACGCTGATGATGCTTCTTATCACCCCGATAGGAAGCAACAATTATACCATGCAGAATATCAACAATATGTTCCTTGTGATGCCCTTTGTCTTATATGTGACAGGCGGATGGATGTACAGGGGTACGCACAGAATAAGGCTTGAGAATGTTCTGTATGGATGTAATTTCCCTTGGATGAGTATGATCATAGTTATTATAGCTTTTACTTTCTGCCAGACCTTCATGTTCCATAAGGAATTCGTTTTCAGGGACGGAATGGATGGTACTCCGAGGGATTCGACGATATCAGAGGAAGCAGCGGACTCTGTAAAAGGAATCTATACAAGTAAGTATAATGCCAAGACACTGGGTGAATTATGCGGGTTCATGGGAGAGAATGCAACCATAAGGTCCGTGATATATTGGGGGGATTGCCCCGGACTTGCCTACATACTGAGGAAGCCTATGGCAATCGGAACTACATGGCCGGACCTGGCATCATATACGATAGAGGATTTTGAGACGGATCTGCAGAATACGGCATTTGATAATGCCAAGGGAAGAAATGCGGTTATAAAGCGTAAGTCCTATACGGCAGAGAGTGAGAGTGCTATACTTAAGGAAGCTATGTTGAATGATTTTATCGATAATAATCATATGATCCCGATATTTGAGAATGACGAATATATTGTATACAGATAAAAGATAGCGAGTATATGGTATTATACGGATAACAGGAAAGTATAACGGAGAATAAAAGCATGATATATTTTAACGTACCGCCCTTTACAGGCAAGGAATATGACTATATCAAGGAGGCTGTGAATAATCAGAAGATCTGCGGTGACGGTCCCTTTACCAAGAGGTGTAACGAATGGATAGAGAAAAAGACAGGCTGTAAGAAGGCTCTTCTTACTACATCCTGTACCCATGCCACCGAACTGTCGGCTCTTCTTGCGGATATCCGTCCCGGGGATGAGGTGATCATGCCATCATATACCTTCGTATCCACTGCGGATGCTTTCGTCCTAAGAGGAGCAGTGCCGGTATTCGTGGATATAAGACCGGATACCATGAATATCGATGAGAATAAGATAGAGGATGCCGTTACGGATAAGACCAAAGCCATCGTACCCGTGCATTATGCCGGAGTGGGCTGTGAGATGGATGTCATCATGGATATAGCGAAGAGACATGAGATCATGGTGATAGAGGATGCCGCCCAAGGAATTATGTCAACCTATAAGAATAAGCCCCTTGGAGCAATAGGAGATTTCGGATGTTATTCCTTCCATGAGACGAAGAATTTCTCCATGGGAGAGGGGGGAGCTATCCTTATAAAAGATGAGAAGTATGTGGAGCCTGCCGAGATATTCCGTGAGAAGGGAACCGACAGGAGCAAGTACTTCAGAGGTCAGGTGGACAAGTACAGATGGCAGGATTACGGCTCATCTTATCTTCCGAGTGACATGAACGCCGCATATCTGTGGGCACAGCTTGAGCTTGCCGATGAGATAACGGATACCAGAATGGCACGATGGGAGCAGTATAAGAATAGGCTTACACATCTTGCGGAAAGCGGACGGATAGAGCTTCCTTATGTGCCGGAGTATTGTACCCACAATGCCCATATGTTCTACATCAAGACTAAGGATCTGGAAGAACGGACAGCCCTTATAGACTTCCTTAAGAGTAAGGATATACTTGCGGTATTCCATTACGTACCGCTACATACTGCGCCCGCAGGACTTAAGTACGGCAGGTTTAACGGCACGGATGAGTATACCACGAAGGAAAGCGACAGGCTTGTGAGACTTCCCATGTTCTATAAGCTTACAAAAGAGAATGTTGATTATATCTGCGATATGGTAGAGGAATTCTACAATATAAACCAAAGAGATCACAGACGGATTCAGAATGAAGCATAGGATCAATGAAAACAGTGTATTGTCAATAGCAGGAGCGTTAGTGCTGTGGGGAGCATTAACGCTGCTTTTTGTATTTTACTACGATCTTAATGATGATGTGATGATCAGGGATATTCTGTCGGGTATATATACGGGGACACCCGATGCACACAATAATCAGATGCTCTATCCCATAAGTATCCTGATAGCGGGGCTTTACCGGATAACAGACAGAGTGCCGTGGTTCGGGCTTTTTGAGATACTATGCATGATGCTTAGCTTTGTGATGATGGCATATGGTATCTTAAGTATTGTTAAGAAGCTTAGCAGTAAGATCATATATATCATCCTTCAGATGCTGTTATTCAGTGCTTTAATGATGTGGGAGCTTGTGCATATCCAGTACACGGTAGTTGCAGGGATGCTTGCGGCTGCGGCAGGGATATACCTGTATTGCGGCGATGAAGTCGGTGTGTCTGATAAAAAAGCAACCTATGCAGAGATGGGGTGTTTCATAAGAAAGAATATTCCGGCGATCCTGCTTGTGACAGTAGCATTCAATATACGAAGTGAACTGGTGCTTCTGTTAAGCCCTATACTTGCGGCCACAGCCATATGCAAGTGGAGCGAAGAGCGATACAGATGGGACAGATATGTGATATGCGGATATCTGGGAGTATTCTTAAGTATATGCCTGCTTATGATATGCAGTCTCGTAACAGACCGTGCTGCTTACAGTTCGCCGGAGTGGAAGGAATACAGAAGGTTCTTTGATGCAAGGACAGACCTGTATGATTTTACAGGGGTGCCGGATTATGATAAGAATGTCACATTCTACGAAGAAGAAGGGATCACAAGGGAGCAGTACGGGCTTTTGACGGATTATAACTATTATCTTGATGAGAGCATAGATGCGGATATGCTTGAGCGTATAGTTAAGGGCGTGCGTGATGGCAGAGCCGTTGGACGAAGTACATACGGCAAGACAATAAGGGAGGCCGTGTGGGAATATATACATAACACAGCGGATATCAGCATTAAACCGCTGATAACGGGCTATAATATTATGTCAACCAATGGAGCAGCCGTTGATAATTCCGAGGCTGATCTGCCTGCAGATCATATTTTCTCGGATGAGGTCAATCAGCATAAGCCATTTAACGTGATCGTTCTGATATTGTATATTGCCTTGATCGCATCTGCATATTATAAGAGAGATAAGGCATATCTTATCAAGCTTCCCACACTGGTGATATTAAGGAGCATACCTTGGTTATACGTGTATCTTCAGGGAAGAGTCTTAAGCAGGATAACACATCCTCTGTATATTATTGAGATATCTGTCCTTTTGGCGATGCTTGTAAGAGCATGGACAGGACATATCACCGATATACTGACAGCCGGATTGATAGCTGTCATATGTCTTGCCGTGATCCCTGCAAGATACAGGTATATATCTTTATCGGAGGAAGCCAGAGAGGAGATCAATGCAGAGGCAGACAGATTATACGGATATACATCCTTAAATCCAGATACTTATTATTATATAGATACATATTCTACCGTAGAATGGACTGAAAGGGTGTTCGGGAGTGAGCCGGTTACTAAGAGGAATACACAGCTTCTCGGTGGATGGATGGGCAACAGTCCGCTTGATTCATACAAGAAGGCCATGTGTGATAAAGAAGAGATACTGTTAAAAGAAGACCTTTTGGCATTGACCGATACCGAGTATTAACATAAAATAATAATATTGATAATGTGAACAGAGAGTGAAGAACATGAAGATATCATTCGTAATACCATGCTACAGAAGTGAGAAGACTCTTGCGGGAGTGGTGAAAGAGCTTCAAGATAAGTTAAGGAGCATGGCGGATAAGTATTCATATGAGATAATTCTTGTCAATGACGATTCACCCGACGATACATACGGAGTGATTAAGGCACTGGCAACTAAAGCAGATAATATACTCGGAATTAATCTTGCAAGAAATTTCGGACAGCATGCAGCACTTATGGCCGGCTTTCATTATGTGAGCGGAGATGTAGTGGTATGCTTGGATGATGACGGACAGACTCCGGCATCTGAAGCAGACAGGCTTATAGACGCAGTAGTAAATGGCGGGGCAGATGTGGCTTATGCGAAGTACGCACATAAGAGACACTCTTTTTTCAGAAATTTCGGAAGCTTTGTCAATGAGAAGATGCTCCAGTTCATGCTTGGTAAGCCGAAGGAACTCATAGTCAGCAGCTATTTTGCGGCCAAGAGATTCATAATTGATGAGGTTGTAAAGTACGATAAGAGCTATCCATATATGATGGGGCTGGTGCTTCGTACTACCAAGAGAATAGTGAATGTGGATATAGACCACAGGGAGAGAGAGGTCGGTCAGAGCGGATATAATCTTGGCAAGCTGCTTACACTGTGGATGAACGGCTTTACGGCATTCAGCGTAACGCCCTTAAGGGTATCCACATGGACGGGCTGCATATTCTCGATCCTTGGATTCTTATATGGTATATACACGGTCATCAAGCATTTTGTACTTGGAATAGCTCCATGGGGATACGATTCCCTTATGTCTGCCGTAAGCTTCATAGGAGGCATGATACTGATGATGCTGGGACTTACGGGCGAGTATATCGGTCGTATGTATATGGGAATGAATAATGCGCCGCAATTTATCATAAGAGAGACTACACAGGACAGAGATGCCTGACAGAGTGACTTAAAGGCAGCAGTTACGTATATATAGTGACGGATGGATTATAGATGATGAATGAGACGATCGCCGGAACAGGCAGGATATACATACGCAGGATAACTGAGGATGATACGGATCTTATAGTGAACTGGCGCAACAGGGAAGAGGTGAGGGAGCATTTCTTCTTCCGCGAGAGATTCACAAGGCAGATGCATGAACAGTGGCTTAGAACCAAGATAGCAACGGGAGAGGTCGAGCAGTTCATTGTATGCCTTACAGACACGGACGAGCCTATAGGCAGCAGCTATCTGAGAGATATAGACAGAGAAAGCGGAAGTGCCGAGTACGGTATCTTTATCGGCGAAGCATCCGCAAGAGGCAAAGGTCTGGGAGCCGAGATACTTAAGGCTACCATGGACTATGCGCTTAATGTGCTTAAGCTTAAGACTGTAAGGTCAAGAGCCATATCTACGAATACGGCATCAATTAAGATATTTATGAATTACGGATTCAAGCGTGATGAGACTATTAAGAATGTCACCTGTTCGGATGCGAGCATGGTAGATATGGTGATGATGAGCTATAAGGCGTGATGGCGGCAGGGGATACCGGTGAAGCTTAATGACAGAGGGATATGGAAGGTAAGGAGATTACGGGCAAAAAACTTAATAAACTGTTATCCAAACCCTATATGCCATATGTGACGGCATTGCTTGGTGCGTATGGTGTACAGGGGATACTGGCTCTCGGTACAGTTGAGAATATACGCTACAGCAACAGTATATTCTCATTTTTTGTATTCGGACTGGGTGCATACCTTTTTAATAAGATATGGGCAGAATATACAGAGTGTGACAGGAATATAAGGATATGGGCCGGCATATATTCATTTATCCTCTCGGTAGCTCTTAATTTCGGTGCAAGACTTGAGACGGTTGAGAATGTGCGGATTGGAAGCATTACACTGTGGATGCACATAATAGCCTTCGGTATATCCGCAGCACCGGTGGCAGCCATTCTTTGGATACGATTATTCACGGTATGGGGAAAGCTAAGGACTGACCATACGTCACGCCGGTTAAAGCTATCCCAGGTCTGGGCGATCATATTCTTCTTATGGCTGCCCACATTTCTGGCGTTCTATCCGGGTGCCTTCGTATATGATGCACAGGAGGAATATGTAGAAGTTATCTCAAGGACATTTACAACACATCATCCTCTTTTACATGTGCTTCTCTTAGGCGGTATCGTACATAGTGCGGAGTATCTGGGATATGATGCCAATACAGGAATAGCGTTCTACGTGATATTGCAGATGTTCATAATGTCGGGGATACTGTCATATACGGTCAAGAGACTTGAACTTCTGGGGGTCAAGAAGACCTACCTTATGTGTGTGATGGTATTCTACGGATTATTTCCGGTTTTTCCCATGTATGCTGTCTGTACGGCAAAAGACGGATTGTTCACAACTTTCCTTTTTATGATGGTGACGGAGCTTCTTGTGTATGTATGTAATGCAGAGGAATTCAATCCCGTTGTATTTACCATAGCATCCGTCCTTATGATGCTTATGCGAGGTAACGGAGTATACGCATTCATCGTATCTATGCTTATCATAGTGGTCTGTGAATATATGCGAACATATGAAAAAAAGCAGGATGTCAGGGGCGAACCTAAAAAGGAGAATGATAAAAAGGAATCCGCAACAAGAGTAAGGGTATATAAACTTGCAATACTGACCATTCTGTCACTTGTACTGTATCTTGGATCGTCTTATATCCTTAAGACGGCCACCGGGGCTGATGACAGCGAACATCAGGAGATGCTTACGGTTCCGATACAGCAGCTTGCAAGAGCATACACGTACTCACAGGATATATTCGATGATACGGATGTGGATATTCTGCATGAGTATCTTCCGGAGGACTATCTTGTAACATACAGATTCAGGGTGAGTGATGTGCTTAAGAGCGGCTTTGACAATGTGGCATATGACAGAGATCCGGCATCCTTCCGGGCTCTGTGGCTTAGGATCGGATTACGTAAGCCGCTTATATATCTTAATGCATGGTTTGGAACATCATACGGATACTGGTATCCCGATGCGCTTAATAACGTATATGCGGGTAATCAGATGTACACTTATCAGTATTCTGACAGCTCTTATTTTGGATTTGAGACAGAGCCGCCGGGGAAGAGGGATAGCAAATTTCCTATACTTGAGCGATTCTATGAGAAATTAAGCCTGGAGCTTTTCCAACAGAGGATGCCTGTTCTAAGTATGCTGTTCTCGCCGGGATTTGTGTGGTGGCTTGCAGCATTCGTACTATGTATGCTGATCGGTATGGCTAAGAGGAGCATACGCCTTGCAATACCGATCCTGCCCGGTATTGCGGTGTGGCTTACGGTATTATTGGGTCCCACTACACTTGTAAGATATGTACTTATACTGTGGTTTATGATACCGTTATACCCTGTATTGATATATATGGCAGCTAATGAAGGTGCAGAATCACCGAAGCGGATGTAGTAAGGCTTGACCGGATAGAATTAAGGATAATATGGCGGAGAAAAAGATTAGAAGAATTGCTTTTTACATAGGAGATCTCGGTAAGGGCGGAGCCGAGCATGTGATCCGTAATCTGGCGGAATACTTTCATTCTAAAGGAGTTAAGACCTATATGGTCACCAAGCTTAAGGGTGAGGATGAGTATGAGTTAAGTGACGGGATCGAGAGGATCATAGCGGACATAACACCCGAAGAAGAGGTCGGAAGGCTGCACAATCTGACAGCAAGGATTCGGAAGCTAAGAAGGATATGGAGAGAAGTACAGCCGGATATCATAGTATCCTTCATACGCAAGAATAACCTGATGGCACTTGCAAGTGCCGCACCGCTTAAGATACCGGTGGTCGTAAGTGTACGCAGTACGCCGGAGAGAGAGTTCGGGAATGAGCTTGTAAAAAGACTTTCTTTTATGATGTTTAAAAGGGCTGCGGGTATAGTGGTTCTTACCAATGAGGCTAAGGAATACTTTCCGGAAAGATTGCAGAGTAAGATCATAGTCATGCCCAACGCCATAGACATGAGATTCATAGAGGTTCTGGAAGGTAAGAAGGATTGGTACGGACTTGAGGATGACAAGAATAATAAGGATGATGTGATATCCGGTATGTATGCCAAGAGAAGGCATGAGGTCATCACGGTGGGACGTATAGACGATAATAAGAACCAGAGAATGCTTGTAGATGCTTTTGCCATGGTGTCGGATAAGCATCCGGACTGGACCCTGCATATATACGGTGACGGCGAGGGCAGGATGGAGCTTGTGGAGCATGTTGTGGGACTTGCTCCGGATATATCGGACAGGATATTATTCCACGGAGTGACTGATAATGTGGCTAATATCATGGCAGGGAGGGCAATATTCGTACTTCCGTCCAAGATGGAGGGGATGCCCAATGCCCTGATAGAAGCAATGGTCATGGGTATGGCGTGTATAAGCACCGATTGTCCATGCGGCGGACCGGCCGAGCTTATCAAAGACGGTGTCAACGGACTTCTGGTACAGGTGACGGATGTATCAACCATGGCAGATGATCTTGATAACCTCATGTCGGATGAAAACTTACGGATGATGCTTGGAACCCAGGCATCAAGACTTGTTGATACGGTGCATCCGGATAAAGTGTGCGAGCAGTGGATGGAGTATCTGGAGGCTCTGGTTTAGATAATGTGATTCATAAGCGACAGTTAATTACCTTTATGTTATGGTACGGATCGCATTTAGTTGGTCGCATGTAAATAAAATATGAAAAATAAGCAAAGAATTATAAAATTAAATATCGCTGAACTGGTCTATTCCATGGCTTTTGCCCTGATGACAGTGATAAGCAGGCACACTTCGTACAGTGATAAGGTGGAAAGCAGTATCCTGACGGTTAATATCGGAAAAGTGAGTCCGGTTGATATTCCAATATTCGCATTGGCATTATGTGCCGTATATGTCTTATTGCAGGTTATTAAGATCGGTATAAAAAAGCTGGGTCCGCACATTATTATCAAAAATGATAATAATAATAAAATGATTATATGGATAACAGTCTTTGTAATCATTATGGTCTGCTATATTCCGTATCTTATGAGCTACTGGCCTGGCGGGATATATAATGATACAAGCTATACGATAGATATAGCGCTTGGAAGATCGTCCATGAGTAACCAGAATACGGTATTGTATGCCCTTTTCTGGAGACTGATATTCTTCATAGGACAGATATTCGATCAGGGCGATTACGGCGGACTTAAGCTTATGACCGTATTGCAGTGTGCAGCGATAGCTATGGTGGCTGCAAGCTTCATAACATGGCTTAAAGATAAGGGAGCAGGAAGATGGGTTACGGTGCTTCTCACAGCTATCGTAGCCTTATGTCCTGTATTCCCTTATTACGGAATAAGCTTGTGGAAAGAGACATGGTTCGGACTGTCATTCTTCCTGTATACATGGATGTGGTATGTAACTGCTGATGACATATCACAAGCAGGGCAAAAAAATGATTTGTTGAATAGACCCGGGAGCGGATCGAATGTACGTAGACTGATAGAGTATGCCGTGCTTTCGCTTCTCATTATCTTCGGTCGTAATAACGGTATATATGTTGTACTCTTTTCCATGCTGATATCCATGATCGTTCTTCGTAAGAAGATAGATAGCGGTGAATGGAAGAAGCTGGCAATGGTTAACATAACTATAATTGTAATAACAGCCATGATTCAGGGACCGCTATACAATGTGGCAGGTATAGAGAAGTCCGATCCGGCTGAAAGCTATGGTATACCATTGCAGCAGACAGCCTATATGATAAGCAGCAGTGCGGTGGATAATATGGTGAATGATATAGAAGAGGATTCCGCATATGAACAGACATCTGACATGGATCAGATCATAAAAGAGAATCTTTCTATGAGTGATACCGGGTTTGCTACCATTACTTCTATCATGCCCATGGGTGCATGGATCAATCTGTATAATCCCGTAGTTGTGGATTCAATTAAATTCGGAGATTACTTTAACAAAGATTATTTTGATACACATACCGTGGACTTTGTAAAAGCTTATACGGGCATGGTACTTAAAAACCCAGGACTTGCCATCAAGGGATATCTGATATCCACCATGGGCTTTTGGGACGCCTATAAGTCGAGTTCAAGCGCATACATATGTACTAAGCATACGTCGCAGTCAGAATATTTCATGAGCGATTATTTTAATGTATATACGGATATGTATCTCTCGGATATAGTCGGCCCAAGATGGTATATGAGTGGCGGAGCCCTTGTATGGATCATGCTTGGGTTGTGTGTGACTGTCGGAAATAAGGTAAAGAACAATAATCCGACGATTGAAGGCGATGAATCCAAATTGACAGTTCGTTCGGATAATAGGTGTGCTGTGAGCACCGGTATATCAGTGCTCACATTTTTGCCCGCCGTAGCACTATGGCTTACTTATATGCTTGCAACTCCGTTATCTTTCTCATTCAGGTATCTGTTCGGGTTGCTGTTATGCATGCCTATATATATATTGGCTGTTCTTTCTGAACAATGAGCGGGCGAAATGTCCGCTCATTGTTTATTTAGGCTATTTATCAGCTATAATTTACTGTCTTGCAAAATCCTTGATCTGGTCTTTGGTTATTGCACCGACCGACTTGCCTGCAATTTCTCCGTTCTTAAAGAGTAAGAGTGTCGGGATCTGCATAATCTTGAATCTTGCCGCAATATCCTGCTGATCATCTACATTGACTTTGGCTACGGCAACATCATCCATCTCTTCTGCAGCCTCGTCAACTCTGGGTGAGAGTATCTTACACGGTCCGCACCACTCTGCCCAGAAGTCTACCAATACAGGCTTATTGCTCTCTGCGATCAATTTATCAAATGCTTCTACCGATCCTATGCTAATTACTGACATACGCAACCTCCTGTCTGTAAAACAAGTTTTCTTTGCTTCTAATCTGATTATACATAATTTGTCTCATAATGCACCACATAATATGTTTTTTTGAAAGTACAATCCTATAACTATATAGTATAATATACTTTAGTATTCATATAAGGAGTGAGATATGCACAGGATATATGAGAATAACGATATAGTAGTTTTCTGGAATTCAGAGAAGTGCTTTCATTCAAAAAGGTGCGTGACGGGAAGCTTGCGCAGAGTATACTTAAAGTGAAGTATTAGATCGAATACTTTGAAATAGACGGCATCAGAATGGACGTTGCATATATGGTTGACAGGGACTTTATGAGAAGACTTCGCGGACATTGCGATTCTCTTAAGGAGGATTTTTCCTTGTTGGTGAGATGATCCACGGCGATTACAATCAGCTGATCCAGCCGGATATGCTTCATTCTGCGACCGATCCTGACAGTTGGAATGAATAAATTATTACGTGAACTTTTTAACACGCGTTTTAACACGCCACTGTCGTAAAATATATACTTGACAGCATTTCGGGGGGGTGCTAAAATAGATTAGTCCGAGGGGGAGACAGGATGTTTATCCTCGGATAGCATGCAAATCTATTAATAGAGGAGGAAACAAAAATGAACACAAAAAGAGTTCTTGCTGTAATCCTTGCAGCAACAACAATCCTTGGCACATCGCTTACAGCGTTTGCCACAACACAGGCAGCTTCTAGCTCGTCTTCAGAGCCCGCAGCTCCTACATATGCAGCTCCTGTAGTTGCAGGCGTTAAGTCTACAGCAGCTGGAACAATCCTTGCAACTAATATTGCAGGTGCAGCTGTTACAACACCTAAGGAAGCTCTTGCAGCTAGCTTAGGCCTTGCAGATGGTGAGAAGGCATATGTTAAGGTTTCTAACTTTGATGCTAAGAAGTCTAAGGATGCAAAGGTAGTAGTAGATGCAGTAGTAAAAGCACTTGGTGCTAAGGCAGGTCCGGCTATCAACTTCGAAGTTGGTAAGATGGCAGGCGGTAAGTACACAAAGCTTGAGAATGGCGCTGTATCAGCAGCTTTCCAGGTTAATGGAAGCTTTTCTAAGGGTAAGACTCTTAGCGCAATTAAGGTTACTACTTCAGGTGTAGCAGTACTTCCTGACACAGACAGCAATCCTTACACAATTACTGTTAACACAACAGCAGAGCCTCAGGTTCTTCAGATTGTTGCTCAGTAATTTGATTAAGAATCAACAGAGAATAAGGGAAGGCTCTCCTTCCCTTATTCTTTGTATAAAATGGAGAAGTATTGAGACATGCGAAAGATAAGCAATGAAAGACTGTATATTATCATGATTGCACTGCTTATCTTTGGTATGTTCCAAGCCTCAATAGGGAGGATATACGGATTTTCATTATATCCGGATGAATTCGGATATTGGGCCAGTGCAGGCAGAGTAGCAGGCTATGATTGGTCGGGGATAGCGTCGTTGGGGTCGTATTATTCTTTTGGATACAGTCTGATCCTGATTCCCATTCTTTTCATATTTAAAGCCGGAGTTACTGCATACAGGGTTGCGATAGCTGTTAATTATGTGATGGTCTTTGTCGGCTTTGTCATTTTGTATAAGATATCCGGCAGGGTATTTGAGGTAAACTATATTAAAAAGTGCCTGATCTGCGCTTTTTGTGCGTTGTATCCGCCTCTTATAATGTATTCGCAGATGACTATGGCGGAGACAGAACTTGTATTTCTGTTCATACTACTTAGTTATCTAATTGTGGAATATGCAGCTACCCCATCTTTGCTAAAAATGTTGTACGGTATCGTAGTATGTATATATATGTACTCGGTCCATATGCGAACTGTCGGTGTGACTTTATCTGCCATTCTTATATATGTTTTTATAGGACTGTCTGATAAGAGGTTAAGAAGGTACATTTTGATTCTTATGGTGGCGGTTTCAGCGGCAGTTCTTATATTTTTGATCATAAGACGGCAGGTGATAGCCGATGTGTTCACTTACGCAAGCGAAGATGAGTTGGCAATCAACGGATATGGAAGTCAGTGGTGGAAAATAAGGCATATCTTAACGTCCGGCGGTTTTAAGGATTTCCTGACGGAATTTGCCGGTAAGATATATTATCTTGTTATATCAAGTCTGGGGATATTCATAATGTCTGTTATCGCAGGCGTTAAGGGGATTGCAGATATAGTACGTGGTCTTAGACGTCGCGAGGATGCTTACAAAGCGACTCCGGTATCATATCTCAGTGTCTTTGTATTTATAAGCATTTTGGCTGAGATAATGATAAGCAGCATATATATGCATGGTTCTTACAGAGCAGACAGCCTGTTCTATGGTAGATATGATGAATTCATATTGCCTGTGGCTATGCTCATAGGAGTGTATGAGACATATACGATGTGTGAGCATAACGGATCACGAAGGGCATTACTTTGTTATGGATGTGAGATCGTATTTATCATACTCCTAGCACCGATATTCACTTCATACTTAAATGATAAGGATTATGAAGGGATAAGAGGGTTCTTTGTAAGTGGTATAGGATACCTTAACAGTGCCACGGACTATAGTGTGTCACAATACATGCGCAACACAGTGATCACAGGTATAGTATTTGTGATAGTTACGGCAGCGATACTTCTTCTGTCGCATTATATTTCAAACGGCGCCTATCTGATCATTTTGTTGCTTGTCACGCAGATTTTTTTGGGGTTCAGGTTATCGGAGCAGTGGACATATAGGATTAACAGTTATTTATATCCTGATTTTGAACTAATTGACAGACTAACTGAGGAAACAGACAGAAGCCTGTATTATCTAGATCTGGACGATAACTACTATATAGACTTTATAAGATTTAATATGCCCATGAAGGATATCAATGTTATCGGACTTGAAGATCTTAATAACCTTGATATGAGTAAGGGCTATATTATAATCAATTGGAATTACAGCGGAGTTGAAGAACTTGCACGTGGTTATAAACATAATGACCAATACAGCATGTTCGATCTTATATATGACTAAATTAATAAGGAAGACAGGACAATGTGTATAAGAAAGAAAATGAGTCATTTGGCAATAAAGAAAATTATAGTAGCACTTTTAATGGCGACCACGCTGCTGTCTATGATACAACCGGTATATGCAGACAATGAACAGACTGAAGTCAGCGAAACCAATGCAGATGAAGAGATCAAGATAGATATTAACAATATTGACATAGAAGCTTTGAAAAACGGTGAGTCAATAGATATTAATGATCTTGGTATAGAAGGACTTGATCAGAAGATAGATGAGGAGATCAGCGAAGCAGGCGAAGATGCAGACCGTCAGGCTAAAGAGATTAACAGGCTTAATAAGCAGAAGACAGAGTCACTTGTCTGGAAGATAGTGATAGGTGTTTTGATTTTAGCTATTTTTGCAGTTGGAATAGTATCTAATCGCAAGCGTAATACAGGTGAAGATGGATCAAAGGAAAATGAAGCTGATAATACAGATACCGTGTTATAACGAAGCAGAGACTCTTAAGATCACTCTGGATGATCTGCCAAAGCATATAGACGGGATAGACGAAATCGAGACTCTTATAATAGATGATGGCAGTAGCGATGAGACTGTCAATGTTGCAAAAGAGTGTGGTGTAGATCATATAGTTAGTTTTCCTCGTAACAAAGGTCTTGCCAGAGCTTTTATGGCAGGTCTTGACGGAGCGCTTAGTGCCGGAGCCGATATTATCGTCAATACCGATGCAGATAATCAGTATTGCGGCGACGATATAGCAAAGTTGGTCGCACCCATAATCGATCATGAAGCAGACATAGTAATAGGTGAGCGGCCTATAGATGACACGGAGGATTTTTCACCTCTTAAGAAGAAACTTCAACGCCTTGGCAGTTGGGCTGTACGAAGAGCCAGCAACACGGATATACCTGATGCGCCGAGTGGATTCAGAGCTTTCTCAAGAGAAGGCGCTATGCGTATCAATGTGGTCAATGACTATACTTATACCCTTGAGACCATAGTACAGGCGGGAAGAGAGAAGATAGCGATCACCAGTGTCCCTATACGGACAAATCCCGCGCTCAGGGAGTCAAGACTTGCGCAGAGTATGTTCAGATACGTTCGTACATCGATGCTTACGATATTAAGGGCATACCTTGTATATAAGCCGCTTAAGGCATTTGCTTTCTTAAGCATCTTTCCGACCATACCCGGACTGATCATATGGATCAGGTTCTTATACTATTATTTTACTACCGGTGGATCTGGCCATATACAGGGATTGATACTAGCCTGTACGTTACTTATAATAGGATTTGTAACACTCGTTATCGGTATCCTGGGAGATGCGGTCAGTGCTAATCGTAAGATTATGCAGGATACGCAGTATCATATCAGAAGTATGGAATACGAATACAAACAATTATGAATAGACACCGTCATAGATATAAGGATACAATATTGGAAAGTGATTGAATCAGCAGGTTAGAGCGCTTCTCGCAGATAGGAGAATTGGATGAAAGTTGTTATTTTGGCTGGAGGATATGGAACTCGAATTACTGAAGAGAGTCAGTATAAGCCCAAGCCAATGATAGAGATAGGAGGGAAGCCGATTTTATGGCATATAATGAAGCTCTATTCCCATTACGGGGTCAACGATTTCATTATTTGCGCAGGTTATAAGCAGGACGTGATTAAGCAGTATTTTTTTGACTATTATCTGCACAACTCGGATGTTACATTTAATCTTCAGAACAATGAGATGAAGGTCCATAACAACCACTCAGAACCCTGGAATGTTTCTGTCATAGATACAGGACTTGAAACTATGACAGGAGGTAGGATTCGCAGAATCAGTAAGTATGTGGGCGATGAGACATTCCTTCTCACTTATGGAGATGGCGTATCAGATATTAATATAAAAGAGTTGATAGCGACCCATAAAAAGAGTGGCAAAGCCATGACTATTAGTAGTTACAATGTCGGACAGCAATTTGGTGTCCTTGATGTGGACAGTATAGGAAATGTACGAGGCTTTAGAGAAAAGAACGACAAGGATGGAAGTCTTATAAATATTGGGTATATGGTATGTGAGCCGGAGATATTCGGCTATCTTGCAGGAGATGAAACCTGTTTTGAAAAAGAGCCAATAGAAAATATGGCAAGAGATGGAAGGCTTTTTAGCAGGCAACACTATGGATTCTGGAAATGTATGGATACCATAAGGGATAAGAATCAATTGGAAGAGTTATGGGAGTCAGGCGCTGCACCGTGGAAAGTTTGGAATGATTAGGAGTATGTTTTGAAACAAGTATTGGACTTAGAGCAGAGAGAAGCAGTTCAAACACTCAGAAATGCTGATATAAATTCTGAGGAAGGCCTTCCGGAGGAACTATTTCTGCTTGTTTCATCATTAGTGCCGCTTCCCAATGTGGACCTGTTGATTGTGGGTGATGATAACAGGATTCTACTTACAAGACGCAGAGATTCATTTTTTGAAAACAGTTGGCATATACCTGGCGGGACGATGCGCTATGGAGAATCATTCGAGCATGCAATTAAAAGTACTGCGCTAAGAGAATTGAAAAGCTCCGTGTCTTTTGACGATGAACCAATAGCTGTAAAGAATGTTATTAGGGGACTAAACAACAGGCAGGAATATCCGCGAGAAAGAGGACATAATGTGGCGATTCTTTACAGATGCTTTCTTCCGCAAGACTATGTGATAGATAATGGGGAGTTAACTGAAAAAGATAATGGATATATTAAATGGTTTGATTTCCTTCCGGATGATTTTATGTCTATTCAAAACGTTTATAAGGATATTTTGAAGCAATGGGTAAAGAAATAATGAGAGCATGAGAGGAATAAATAATGGGGAGTGTAAGACTTCTTGACTGTACATTAAGGGATGGTGGCTATGTAAATAATTGGAATTTTGGGAAAGACGCTATTTTGGAGTTTGTCTCATTAATTAATGACACTAATGTGGAAATAGTTGAGGTTGGGTTTATTAGAGATGTTCCTTACAATGAGAACATCAGCGTTTTTTCTTCAATGGATCAAGTTAAAAAGGTTATTGGAGTCAAAAAAACAGGCGTACAATATGCAGTTATGGCTGAGATATCTAATCCTATTCCTCTTGATATGGTAGAACCCTATGATGGGGAAGGCCCTGACATAGTGCGTGTAATCTGTTGGAAGAGCAGGAGAACTCCAGAGGGACAGGTAGTTGATGCACTATATGACAGTTTCGAATACTGTAAAGGGTTTGTGGAAAAGGGCTATAAATTGTGCGTTCAACCGAACCGAACAGATCAATATACTGATGAAGAATTCATAGCAATGTTAAAGTTGTTTGCAAAGCTTGATCCGATGGCAATCTACGTGGTGGACAGTTGGGGTACCATGTATTCAGATCATGTATTGCATTATATGCATCTAGCAGATCAGATTCTTCCGAAGCATATAGCCATAGGGTATCATGGACACAACAATATGATGCAGGCCTTTGCTAATGCAGAGGCCATAATAAAGGAAGGCTTCGAAAGAGATATCATTATAGATGCGAGTATATATGGAATTGGGCGAGGTGCGGGAAATTTAAACCTTGAGTTATTTGCTAAGTATTTGAATGATCGTTATAAGAAAGAATATGACATTACACCCATTCTAAAAGTGTTTGACGATATAATTTCACCAATATACCACAATAAATGCTGGGGTTATTCATTCTCATATTATTTGACAGCAAGTGAAAACATAAATCCAGATTATGCAAGTTTTTTTTCAGAAGAAATGTGTTCGCTTACTAATCAAAGGAAACTATTGGTTAATATGAGTGAAGAGGAAAAACTAATTTTTTCTTCTACAAAAGCCACTTCTATTTTGAAAAATGTAAGCAAATGTATTCATGTTGTTTGCTTTACAGAAGATGATTCTGCAAATGTACTAAAGTTGTTAGATGCTTATGACTTATCTAAAACAAAGGCGTTTGTTGATATAAGTATATGCAATTTTGGTGATGGTGAGGAAACAAAGGAGGTAGTTGGAAACTACTTAATTGACAATGATTACAACATTATCTATCAAAGAATACCATATACTAAGGAAATGGTTGAGAAGCATATTTGTGAAATGGAACTAGACATAGGTCTTATTTGGCCGTTAAAGGATGGACTAGTACCGAATTTTGATAGAGTTTTTGAGATTATTTGCAAAGCTAAGAACGCCAAGGCGATAGCGTTAAATATTTGTGAAGCGGATTGTGACCCCTTTAATGAAGATAGAGTGATTCTATCGGATGAGAAAATTTTTGCAGACAATCTTGGGAAGTTTATTGGAATTGGCGGATTAATGTGTACTTCAGAAATTTGGAAGAGCATTGCTGCTCATGATTGTCCACTGAATGATAATGCGTTCGAAAGTACGTGGAAAAAAGTTAATACATTATTAGAGAGAAGGGAACCGATATTTATAGTCGAATCATGGATTTATAAGGAGAATAATGGCGTTTTGTTTAATTGTATGTATTTATATAATAAGTGCGAGAGTTTCTATACGTGGACGAAAGACTGGATTCTTTTTTTAGATGCGTTTCCAGAAAAATATGCAGAGATCAAATATGAGTTATACACAGGAATAAAAACGTATTGCTATCCATTTTATAATATGTGGAATGTTATTTATATGCGATACACGAATGCATTAAATAAACGAAAACTAAAGGAAGTGAGCGAATACATACAAAAGTATAGACCGCCTAGAATCAGGATGGTTTCATACATATCTACTATGCCACGAAACATGGCAAAAACTATACTAGTAAATATTGAAAACTGCAGAATTCGGAAAATAGTTGATATTTATAGATTGATTAGTTTATCTAGAAATGATAGATAGAGAGGATATATATGATAAACTACGAGGGGAAAGACAATCCGTTCCTACTGATTTCTGAAATAAAAACTGAGTTAAAGTATGGTGACATAGACAATATCAAGAATCCGTTCTTGACTGTTCTTATTCCGACCTATTCCAGAGTAGATACATTAGAAGACGCAATTGAGAGTGTGCTTAAGCAGAAACAGTGCGATTTTTTGTGGGATATAGTTGTGCTTGATAATGAGGAAGAAGATGGCAAACCTAATGACACAGAGGCGCTGATTAGGCGTATCAATTCTCGACGTATATTATACTATCGCAATAGTCATCATGTTAGACCAGGAGATAATTTCAATATTGGATTAATGATTGCAAGGGGGAAGTGGGTATGTTTTCTACATGATGATGATTTACTAATATCAAATTCATTGTTTACTATTGGAACGATGATTAGAGAATTAGATAAACCAGATAAACCATTAGGCGCAATAAGTGCAAGAAACCATCAGTTTACCTACTTAGTAGAGAAAAAAAGGAGTATTGAAAATTTATCCGATTTAGATAAATTGTATAGTAATAGCCCTGTGGACTATGGGCTTTATAAACTAACACACAAGAACATCTGGTTTACATCTATGATTGGTGGTGATGTCCCTTCAAATGGAACTACATATAATAGAAAAGCGGCTATTGAAGCAGGCGGATTTAATGAAGAATATGGGATTTCCGGAGATTTAATTTTGTTTTATCGAATGGAAAACAAATATGCTGTGTATTCAACTAATCGACCAATGGGCCTATATCGATGGGGAAACAATTCGATGATGAAGCAGGAATCTACCATTAGAGTGCTTAATGATGGATATTTATTTCGTGAATATGTATATTCCAAGAGCATATTTAACAGATTGATGGGGTGTTTGTTTAGAAAATGCCATGCTAGAGATTTTACACAGATGGTACTCGAGTCAAAGAATAGATGCTTACCAAGAGAATTAAGAATCAAAAAAGAGGACTTGCCAATTATTTATGTAAAAGAACCTTCGGTTTTAGGATGGGTATTTTATAAGTATATCATGCAAAGAAAGTATTATTCATATAAAATGACACAATGCATCCGACTGAATAAAAAGATAAGGAAAAGGATATTACTTAGAGGCTATGACGAGGGATGCTTAGATGGAAGGGATTAACGCAAAATTAAGGAAAAGAATACTGGAACTATCGTATAGATGTCAGGATGGTAACCTTCAAAGTGCTTTTTCTTGCATTGATGTTATATGGGTTCTTTATGACAAGATTATGAACTGGTCAAGGGATAATGCGCGTTATGATAACCGGGATTTTTTTATCATCAGTAAAGGGCAGGCAACTTTGGCATTATATGCCGTCTTGATTGAAAAAGGATTGTTTGAACAAGAAGAAGTATATGAAGGAATTGGCCAGTTTGACAGCAGATATTGTATTCAGACTGACATGACTAAGTTTGAGGGAGGGATAGAGAATAATGCTGGTTCATTAGGGCATGGTTTGCCGTTTGCTGTGGGGATTGCACACGCAAATATAATAAAAGGACTAGAGTCAAAAACATATGTGCTTTGTGGTGATGGAGAGTTTTGCGAAGGGACAATGTGGGAATCCTGCATATTTGCTGCTAGCCATGGCTTAAGTAATCTTTGCGTTATTATTGATGATAATGATTCAGCCGGTGCAATGGTCGACCTTAGAAACCTATTTGAAAGACTGGTTTCATTTGGTTTTTACGTTGTACAGGTGAATGGACATAATATACAGGAATTGGAAAAAACTTTGAAATCCTTTTCTGACAATACTAATGACAGGCCAACTGCAATTATCACTAGGACGGTCAGGGGGTATGGGAGTCAAACCATGATAGATAATGACATCTGGTTTCATAAAGCACCAAATGAGCAGGAATTGGCAATGCTGATTCAGGAGGTAGAAAGTTTTTGAGACGAGCATTTTTGAACAAAGTATCTGAAATGATAAAAAGTGAGCCGGATACAGTTTTTTTCACAGTTGACATCGGAATGTGGGCTCTTAGAGATGTGCTAGAAAATTGCCCTGAACGCTGCATGAACGTTGGTATTTTTGAGGATGGAATGATCAGTATTGCTGCTGGAATGGCCAGCAGAGGACTTATACCTACAGTATTTGGAATACAACCTTATCTTGTTGAGCGTACTTTGGAACAAGTGAAAATGGATCTTGCATATCAGAAGTTTGGTGTAAATATTGTGGGAACGGGAGCCGCAGTTGACTATTCTAAGTATGGGTATTCTCATTATTGTGCCGAAGATGTTGGGGTGGTGAAGCAAATCCCAGGATGCGAGTTTGTTGCTCCAGGGTCTGCAAAGCAGTTTTTGCAATTATTTGAGCAATCATACAGAGATGGACATACTACTTTCTTTAGAATAAGTGATCATCCTAATTCCGTTTATGATCCGGATGTGTTTTTTGGAAAGGCAACTGTGATTAAGAAGGGAACAAGGGTTACAGTCATAGTAGTATCCATAATGCTTGATGAAGTAATGGAGGTATGTAAGGACGAAGATGTAACGGTCTTGTATTATACAACTCTCGAACCATTTGATTACGAGACGCTTGCAAATAACTGTGAGTCAGGAAGAATTCTGATAGTTGAACCGGAATTTGAGGGAAGCCTTCTATATGATGTACATCATGCGTTATCATACAGGGCTATAGTTATAGATTCTGTTGCATTTCCTAGGGAGATATTTCGAAATTATGGTACTTATGAAGACAAGCTAAGGCATTATGGATTAAATGACAAGAATATACGAGAGAGACTTCACAGTTTGATGAGAGCTGATGGACTTTAATATTTTGGATTTTTGTGGATGGTGGATACTTTTTGTGATATCAATAATATTGCTCCTCTTTTGGAGTGGCACATGGATCAATATCGTAATAACTTTGTGATTATTGACAGTGTAGCTTCTGAATTGTTATGGGAAAATAAAGTAGAAAGTGGGCCTATCTTTTTTTCGTTGATTATTCCGACTTATGCAAGGAGTGACAGATTAAAAGAGGCTTTGTTAAGTGTTGCGCAGCAGAGAAAACACTCTTCTGAATGGGAGATAATTATTGTTGATAATACACAGGTAAACAATATATGTGAATTATATGGGCTAAAGATTTTGAAAGAACTAGGTGATAGTTTCTCGGGCCTATCTGTTCGATATTATCATAATGCTTCAAATATTGGCCCGGGTTATAACTGGAATCGTGGTGTGCAGCTTGCAAGAGGAAAGTGGGTCACTTTTTTGCATGATGATGATATATTGTTCCCATTTGCATTTAGGCGAATTGAAGAATTGACACTTAGAGATGGAATATATAACAAACCACTTGGTTATATACATGCTAGACGAGTTTTATTTGAGCGTAAATATAATGCAATTGATATTTACAAAGCTTCAAGAAGGATGTGTGTTCCTTTGACTCGATTAGGAACCAGAATAGTTGGATTTACCGAAACCGGTTCTCCAAGTTGTGGAACGACAATTCTCAAGAAAGCATATATGGAATGTGGAGGAATAGATAATACATATGGTGTAGTTGGTGATGTGGTTCTTGGATATCAGATTATGAAAAACTATACGGTGATCTGCTCTGATCTTGCACTTGGAGCATATCGCACAATTGGAAATGAATCATCTAATCAAACAACAATTCAGTTGTTGCTTGATGCCGATGATATCTTTCAAAGAGCGAGAAATAAAAATGATTTGACTGGAAGAATATGGGAGTATTTTTTTGGAAGTGTTCAAAGAAGAAGAGATTATGCAATAAAAACTGGAACTATGAACATATATCTGAAGAATAGGAAATTGATAGATTATATTTATGATAGTGTAAGAATTACGTATCGTTTTGGAGTCATATTATATGCTACAAATATGGAATTAAAATATCACATGTCTGGACGGATATTAAAACATGCCAATGGCAAGTGATGAGTAGGAGGGATACAGTTGGATCTATTAAAGAATAAGACCGCAGTTATAACAGGAGCCACATCGGGTATAGGGGAGGCAACTGCGAAGATTATGGCCGACGAGGGAGCAACTGTCGTTGTTCTAGGACGTAATGAGAAAAAAGGCAATAAAGTAATATCTGATATTCAAGTTAAGGGTGGAATTGCATATTATATCAAGTGTGACGTATCAGACATAAATTCGGTTGAGACTATGAGTTACAATCTAAGAGCCCAAATTGACCATATTGATGTGCTTGTTAATAATGCAGGGACAATGTTGCCATCAATGGAGATAGAAAGAATGCCGGTCGAGGACTGGAAGGAAACTTTTTCAACTAATATTGATGGGGTTTTTTTTGTCACAAGATCATTAAAGGACATGATAGTGGCGTGTAAAGGATGCATAGTGAATATTGCTTCTATAGCAGGTCTACAATCCTATACTATTGGAAGGTCTTATGCGTATAGCGCTTCAAAAGCTGCTTTGATTCAATTCACAAGGCAAATGGCGCTTAATTATGGAGAGGAAGGGATAAGAGTGAATTGTATTTGTCCGGGAATAATTGACACTCCAATGTTGGGTGAACGGGATCGCGATCAGTATGCAAAAAGGGTCCCGCTTGGATACATAGCAAAACCAAGGGAAGTTGCATATACTATAGTCATGTTGGCTTCGGATTATTCACGATATATTACAGGAGCAGTGATTCCGGTAGATGGCGGAGTCGCGCTCTAAATTGTTTCTTGGAAGGAGGAGTGTTCTAGATGAGAGTTTGCGATTACATAGCTAATAAGGTATATGAAGAAGGTGCTAAAGAGGTTTTTTTGGTTACCGGTGGTGGGATGATGTTTCTGACTGACGGAATAGCATCACATCCTAAGTTGAAAGGAATACCTATGCATCATGAGCAGGCAGCAGCCATGGCAGCCGTAGGATATGCTAAGTATTCTGGATTTGGAGCTGCTTTTGTGACCACGGGCTGTGGAGGAACCAATACCGTAACGGGGGTGCTGCATGCTTATCAAGATAATGTGCCCTGTGTTTTTGTGTCTGGGCAATGTGCAACTAATGAAATAATTGGAAGTGTCGATATCTCGCTTCGACAGCTTGGTATGCAGGAAGCTGATATCGTCAGTATAGTAAAACCTATAACAAAGTACGCAGTTACTTTGATGAGTGCTGAAAAAGTATGCTATGAAGTAGAAAAAGCCCTGTATATTGCAAAGGAAGGAAGAAAGGGTCCGGTTTGGATTGACGTGCCGCTGGATGTTCAGCAGGCTGAAATTGATCCCGATAACCTTGAGCATTTTTCTGTACCTGAAGAAGAGTATAAATGTACGGAAGAAGATATTATAGATGTATATGAGCAGTTAAAAGCAGCTAAAAGACCATTAATCATAGCAGGGCAGGGAGTTAGATTGTCCGGTGCCACACAGGAATTCAGGAAGTTTATTGAAAAGAACAGCATTCCATTTGTATACTCCAGACTGGGGTTTGATGTGTATCCAAATGGAAAGAATCTAAGTTTGGGACCAATAGGCATCAGGGGGACACGGGCAGGAAATTTTGCTGTAGCAAATGCAGACTTTATACTTGTACTTGGCAGCAGGCTAAGCATTAATTCTACAGGATATAATTCGGATTTGTTTGCTCGAGAGGCAAAAGTGTATGTAGTTGATGTCGATGAAAATGAACATAAAAAGGGTACAATTCATATAGATAGGATAATTTGTTCTGACATCAAGTATTTTTTGAAGATGCTTCTTCAATTAAAGGAACTTGAGCCAACAGAATGGCTCGATATTTGTATAAATTGGAAGAGAAAATATTCTCCATGCACGGAGGAATCGTTGGATGATACGAATGGAATTAGTATGTATGCTTTTTGTAATAAGTTGTCTGAGCATCTCGAAGATGATGCGGCAGTAGTTACGGATGCGGGCTCCACATGCTACGTGCCACCTCAAGCGATGGTTTTTAATTCCTTTGGGCAACGGTATATGCCCAGTGGGGCACAGGCCGAGATGGGGTATACAATTCCTGGAACCATAGGTACTTGCTTTGCAAGAGGGAAGCGTTCAACGATAGGAATTGTCGGTGATGGAAGTTTCCAGATGAATATTCAAGAACTACAGACGATAAAGCATAACGCTTTACCAATCAAGATATTTGTATGGAATAATGACGGATATTTGTCTATAAGAGGTGCACAAAAAAATAGGTTTAACGAAAGATATTTAGGGTCCAGTCGTGAGTCGGGTGTTACGATGCCGGATTTGTCACAAATATGTAAGGCGTATGGGATAGATTATTACAGATGGAGTAAGCTTAACGAATCAGATGATATTCTTAATAAGGTGATGATATGTGATAAACCGGTAATCTGTGAGGTTATGTGTCGTTATGAAGAATGGATATTGTGTACGTGGTCTAAACGGACTATGGAAGATGGGACAATTATAAGAATGCCAAACGAAGATATGGTGCCTTTACTGGATAGAGATGAGTTCTATGCAAATATGATCGTAAAACCGGTTAGTTAAACAGCGGATACTGAAAGGAAAATAGTATATGGAACAGAAATTATCAAATGCTTCAGGGCGACTAATGGGGCAGCCAATGTTTCAGATTCTTACAAAAATAAAAGATATGGAAAGAACTGGAGCAGATGTGATTCATTTCGAGATAGGGGATCCCGATTTTGATACTCCGAACTGCATAAAAGACGCTTTAAAGAAGGCAATTGATGAAGGTTGGACGCATTATTCATCCTCAATAGGTGATTTTGATCTGAGAAAAGCTGTCTGTGATACATGTTTTTTTACAGATACTTTTAAACCTGATATAGATCAGGTTGTTATAGCACCAGGGGCGAATCCATTGATTTATTTTGTGACTAGATGCGTGGCAGAGGAAGGGGATGATGTCATTATTCCGGATCCTAGTTTTTCATCGTATCAATCAGTCCTATCATTCTGCAATATGAACGCTATTCGTATTCCTCTTAGGGAGTAAAATGGCTTTCAGATGATGGCTGAAGACGTTAGAAAGGCTATAACTCCTCGCACGAAGCTGATTATAATTAATAGCCCTCATAATCCTACAGGAGCAGTTACACCTCAAAAGGAGATGGAAGAAATAGGTAGGATATGCTTGGAAAGGGGTATCTACCTTTATAGCGATGAAATATACTCATATCTCAATTACACGGATTCAACATTATATAGCCCGTCAGTCTTGGACAAATGTAAGGAAAGAATAATAGTTGCAACTGGTTTTTCTAAGACTTTTGCAATGACAGGGTGGCGTTTGGGAGTTGCTATCGGACCAAGCGAATTGATGAAAAAGATAGGACTTTTGATCGAGACAACAGTTTCATGTGTGCCAACTTTCACACAGAGAGCTGCAATTGCTGCGCTTGAGAATGGATTGAGCGATGTATTGAAAATGCGAGATGTTTATAAAGAACGAAGAGATTATTTGGTAGAGAGGCTAAATTCGATCCCTGGAATTAGTTGCCTTTATCCTCAAGGGGCATTTTATGTATTTCCAAATATAACAGAATTTAATGTTGACGGAATAAGCTTTTCTGAAGATTTATTAAAAAATGCACATGTTGGAATATGCCCAGGAGACTATTTTGGAGAATATGGTAAGGGTTATGTGAGACTGTGTTATGCAACGTCGTTGGATAACATAAGAATTGGTATGGATCGGATTGAGGATTATGTTAGAAACAATATAGGAAGGAGATTATAAATATGAGAACTTGTAAAAAGTGTTTTGAGATGTTATATGTAAGTCCAAACGGTAATGTTAGAATGTGCCCATGGAATGCAAGAATTGTTGGTAATCTAAAAAAAAATACCCTTGAGGAGATATGGCATGGCGAGGCATTAGAAGATTTAAGACGTGAATTTATTAAAGGTAATTTAGTTGATTGCAACGAGCCTGTATGTCCAGATTGTATCAATAGATTCTCAGAGGACGATATACAAGGTAATGCGAATCATCTTTATGAATCTACGAGTATGGAAACAACCGAGGAAGAGATGAATAATTTGTACAATAATCTTCCTAGATTACCATTAGCACTTTCGCTTGCGTATGATGAAAGATGCAACCATGCATGTCCCTCTTGCAGAAGTTGCATAATGAAAGTAAGCGATGAATACAAGAAGGATTTGGAAATAATTACAAATAATATAGAACCATATTTGACAGAAACTGTGGCGATTGCTACAAATGGTCTTGGTGATTTATTTGTATGTAGCGAATTACTCGAAATGATTTCAAGGTTTAGACCCCAAAAGGATAGCTTTAAGATGCATATTGAAACAAACGGCGTCCTCTTTAAGGCAAATTGGGATAAAATCAAACATCTTGGAGATTATGAGTTGACTGTTGCAGTTACTCCTAATAGCTTTGACAGAGAAACATACAAGTACCTTGCGGGTGTTGATGATTTGGAAAGATTTGAAGAAAGTATGCGTTTCATAACAGATCTTAAACATGATGGTAAGGTAGATAGAATTCGTATGATCATGGTTGTCCAGGATAGCAACTTTAGACAAATTCCTGAGTTTGTTAAGAAATCAATCGAAGTATATGATGCAGATGAAGTTGTTCTAAGACCAATATTCCAGTGGTTTGGCTTAAGCGAAGATGAAAGATTGTTCAAGAATGTCTTGAATCCTTGCCATCCTTATCACAAAGAATATCTGGAGATACTAAAGGATCCGATTCTTAAGCATCCTCGCGTATTTAACTGGGGGTTCAAGGAGCAACAAGAAGCAGTAGAGTTCCCTACTCTAGAAATGGCAAGGAAGTATAATGAGATGATAAATGGAACAAATGCTCTACAGTGTTGTTTGGACTCATGCCAAGGAGAACTGGAAAGAGTTAGGAACGAATTAAACCATATATATAATACAAAAAGTTGGAAATTTACAGAGTGTTTTAGAAGGCTACTTAGGTGATGGTTATACTTTTCATATATGTAAAAGCGATAATATGGGGTTGAGAATGACGAACAATAGTGAAGAGTCTGCACGTAATGAAATAATAAAGCGGGTCAGAGAGTATTTTGAAAAGTATCATGGCTCAAAAAATGAGTACAAACTCGGTGATAGGATACCATATGCTTCTCGCGTATATGATGCGGAAGAAATGGTGAATCTTGTGGATTCAGCTCTTGAGTTCTGGTTGACAGCAGGACGATATACGGATGAATTTGAAAAATCATTTGGTAAATATTTGGGAGTTAAGCACGTATCACTTGTCAATTCCGGATCATCTGCCAATCTTATAGCTTTTATGGCACTTACTTCACCACTTCTAGGTGATAAGCGCATAAAGCGTGGAGACGAGGTGATAACAGTTGCGGCTGGTTTTCCTACAACTGTCACGCCAATTATCCAATATGGTGCTATACCGGTATTTGTCGATGTGACAATACCCGAATACAATATTGATGTGACCTTACTTGAATCGGCACTTAGCGATAAGACCAAAGCTGTTATGATAGCACATACCCTTGGCAATACATTTGACCTAAGGGCAGTGAAAAAATTCTGCGAAAAATATGGATTATGGCTTATTGAGGATAACTGTGATGCACTTGGAAGCCGTTATGAGATAGAGGATGGCGTGTGGAAATATACGGGGACGATAGGCAATATAGGAACTTCCAGTTTCTATCCTCCTCATCATATGACGATGGGAGAAGGAGGGGCTGTTTATACTGATGATCCTTTACTCAATAAAATTATCCGTTCTATGAGAGATTGGGGACGAGACTGTGTATGTCCTTCAGGTCATGACAATCTATGCGGGCATCGATTTGATAAACAATATGGTGAGCTTCCGCTCGGGTATGATCATAAGTATGTATATTCGCATTTTGGATATAATCTTAAAGCTACGGATATGCAGGCGGCTGTAGGTTGTGCACAACTTGCTAAACTCCCGGGATTTGTTGAGAGCAGAAAACATAATCATAAGTATCTTAGAGAGCTACTTATAAAGGGAGGGGCTGAAGACAAATTAATACTTCCCGAACCGACCGAATATTCTGATCCGAGTTGGTTCGGATTCATAGTAACGTGTAAGGATAAAGGTGTTCGTCATAAGATTGTTGATATCTTGGAGAGCCATGGTGTTCAGACCCGTATGCTTTTTGCAGGTAATCTTATTAAGCATCCGTGTTTTGATATGATGCGTGCTGAAGACAAGGGATTTCGCGTAGTAGGTGATCTTAATAATACTGACAGGATTATGGAGGATAGTTTTTGGGTAGGCGTATATCCTGGTATGACGAATGAGAAACTTGAATATATGGCAGAGGTTATCTTGTCAGCAATTAGGTAAAAGATAATTATGACTGAATATGATAGATTGAAGGAATTCTATAGTGGCAAGAGAGTGTTGCTTACGGGCCATACTGGGTTTAAGGGAAGCTGGATGAGTATGCTTCTTAATATGCTTGGTGCAAAAGTATATGGATACTCGCTTGTGTCGAATACCGAGCCGGCACTCTATGATATACTTGGGATTGATGATTTGCTTGATTCTGTTGTGGGTGATATAAGAGATATTGATATGCTTAGTGCGGCATATGTTAACGCCAAGCCGCAAGTTGTGATTCATATGGCAGCACAGCCTATAGTACGCGATTCTTATAAGAATCCGGTCTACACATATGAGACTAATGTCATGGGCACTGTGAATATTCTTGAGTGCATACGCAAGCATCTTGGCGCGGTGAGTTTCCTGAATGTTACTACCGATAAGGTGTATGAAAACTCGGACAAGTCGGATCATGCTTTTACGGAAGATGAAAAGCTTGATGGTTATGATCCGTATTCCAATTCCAAGAGCTGTTCTGAACTTGTAACGCATTCTTATAAGAAGTCATTCTTCAACACATCAAAGATAAAGATGAGTGATGGACAAATAGTCCCAGCCATATCTACTGTCCGCGCAGGCAATGTCATAGGAGGCGGTGATTTTGCCAATGACCGTATCATTCCCGATTGTTTCAGAGCGACCATTAAAGGTGAGAGTATAACAGTACGTAATCCCTATTCGATACGTCCATATCAACATGTGCTTGAATCAATAAGGGCATATCTTATAATAGCCATGGAACAGGCATATAATTCATCACTTGAGGGTTCATATAATATTGGACCTGATAAGGAAGACTGTATTAATACAGGAACTGTTGCTGAATTATTTGTAAAAAACTGGGGAGAAAATGCGTCCTGGAAGAGTATTAGCGAGATCAATGCGCCTCATGAAGCGGAATTCCTTATGCTTGATAATTCAAAAGTAGCTGAAACCTTTGGAATTAAACCCAAGTGGAATATTAATAGAGCGATAGAAGAGACTGTGGAGTGGTATAAGGTTTATAATTCAGGTGATGATATACGCGAATATACACGTAATCAGATTATGGAATATTTCAGTTAGTCTGGTAAGAGCATAGAATTGTACATAAACAAGAGATGTTTTATGATATATGAAAAGATTGTTGTGGGGGATTTAAAAGAAAAATGAACACAATACTGCAGAATATACTCTTGCCAACGGACGAATTGTGCAGTACGGAGGAAGTATATTTTCACACAGATCCTGATGGAACCTGTATTGATTTCGATGGATACTTCAATCTGTTTTATATAGAAAAACATAAGCGATACACAAAATTAAAAGGTGTATCGCTTATACTTGTATTAAGAGGTTATGATAGTATTACTCTTATGCATAACAGAGATGAAATACAAACATATTACTTACACAACAAAGATATAGATACTAAAGCGAATATTACAGTCCTTAAAGAAATCGCAACTGAAGATGATGGAGCAAAAAAGTATAGCGTAAATATTCCATATGATGAATTTGATGAGGGTGTATTTTGGTTTAGATTAAGACAGGCGTCTACAGATGAAGACAAATACATTCAAGGATATTATGAAGGAGCTGTTGATACATTACGAACAGTAAGATTGTTTGTGGATATATGCACGTATAAGCGGGAAGAATATGTACATAGGAATCTCAAGAGAATGACAGAATATCTGAGCAAAAAGGAAAATCGTCTCGTGGCGGAGAATCTTCATGTAGCATTGATTGATAATGGACGAACTCTTAAGAATGATAGTCGAATATCGGAAATCGTTGATTCATATAATATAAGCATAATTGAAAACAAAAACACCGGTGGTTCGGGTGGTTTTACCAGAGGTATGATGGAGGCTATAGCAAAAAAAGAAGAGCTTGGGCTGACACATATTCTATTAATGGATGATGACGCCTCATACGATATGGAATTATTTACCCGACTATTTGGCTTGCTTCAGACATTAAAGGATGATTACAAAGATATTACTGTGGGTGGGGCATTATGGCGTGAGGATTATCCGTTCATACAACATGCTTCGGGTGAATGGTATGAGAAGATGTCATTGTATAATCCAATGCCCTGCATGGATATGCGTTCGTATGAAGAATGCACACAGGATGGCATGTGTGAGACATCCAATGAGTTCAATAGATATAGTGGTTGGTGGTGTTGTTGCTATAGCCTGAATACTGTCAGAAGTGATAATCTTCCCCTACAGGTATTCGTTCGAGGGGATGATATTGAATATGAGAAGCGAGCGCGTATCAGCGGAAATCCCATAGTTTTCCTTAATGGAATCGGTGTCTGGCATAGTGCATTTGATGGTGAATATGCGGGAATCAAGAGGTATTATGACGTTCGAAATTATCTTATACTTACGGTGCGGCATGAAAAAGATCTGTCAAAGAGATTTATAGCGAATAAAGTGGGTTTTATCATGCTTGCCAGATGCTTACGGCGAAGATATACTGAACTTGAACTTGAGTATATGGGAGCGATGGATTTTCTGAAAGGGCGAGAATGGCTTGATTCACTTGATCCTGAGGAGCATCATCAAAAGTTGATTAAGAATGTTCGAGATAAGATACACTTTGTGCCTGTCAAAGATATTGAAGTAGAAAACAAATCAGAGATCATTAATGAAATACATAAGATCACACCGGAATCAACGTTAGAAAAATTGCTCAAGTTACGCTTTGTTCACCCGGGCGTCATCAAATTCATATTTCTGTGTATACGAAATGGTATGATTGGACCCTACCATAGGGGCGCATCTCTTGCTACACCTGAAGAAAGGATTTGGGCAATAGATCGACATTACCGTAAAACTGTGTTATATGCACCTAGTAGTGGTACTGCAATGGTTGCCAGGGCAGATTTCGGTCAGCTTATTGGGGTATGGAAGATGTATCGTTCATTTTCGCGAGAATTAAAGCGATTTGATATGGATCAGTGGAGAGTATAATCATTTGAGTGATAAATTTAGTGGAGACTTGGAATATATAAGTAACTATGTAGGAAAGAAGCGGTAAATTGGCTTATTTTATTATGAGTTTATGTCGATATAAGATGTGAGGGTATGTTGAAAAAAGATGTACTTTTAGAGTAATTAAAATGGGTTGCCTTGGTGTTGTGATAAAGGCGCATATTCCGTTGACGGAAACGACAATATGCGGTACAATCTAGGCACAAAGCTAGTTTTTGATGTGTATGTCATATTCGGGAGGAATGAGATGGCTAATACATACAGACGAATCGGCGGTAACATTTTTGCGTTGATTCAGAAGGTGGGTCTTACACCGGAACAATTTGCGGAACGGTTGTCTTATACGATCAAAGACACGTGGAATGTGATTGAAGGTAAAGTAATGATTCCGCCGATGGAACTTAATAGAATAGCGGAGTTGCTGGGAGTGACCGGTAACGACTTGGTTACAATTGAGCCTGAGCAGCTTGTACCGAACTTAGAATTCATGAAAGAATTCAGTAATCCTAATAATTTGGACAAAGTACTCGATCTTATGGATGAGTATGTTGAGGTTATAGAGTCGATATAAGGGGAAGGGCTGTACTTTTTAGTACAGCCCTTTTTGGGGAGTGAAGATGGAATTAGACAGTAGAATATGCGACTTAATTCAGGAAGTCGTTGAAGATGTAAAAAAGGAATATATACTAAAGAATTCAATCATTAAGGATGGAATTTTTCAGATACTTGAGAAACATTGTGTGGTTCTTTATTACCCGCTACCCGACGAAAACAAAAATCGTGGGTTTCATATAAAGCGTTTCTTGGAGGGAGAACTGGAAGATTTTGTGTATATTAACACAGCGAAATCAACTGCAGAGCAGGTATTTGCGGCAGCTCACGAGCTGGGACATGTATGGGAAGTTGCAAGTAAAGTATGGGATAAGATGGGTGAGAGTTCTCCTCTTACGGAAGAAACAGAAGAGATAATCGTCAACAGATTTGCAGCTGAACTATTGATGCCAGAGAAGGAATTCAGAGCAACTTTCTATAAACATATTGAAGAACTTGGATTTAATACTACATATGTAAGATTTGGCGATTTAATCCGTGTTATGGTCAAGCAAATGGCGGATTATATGGTTCCTTACGAAGCAGTGCGACGTCGAATGGTTGAGACAGCAATCATTTCTGAGAGAATAGGGGAGGAACTCCTTGAGAATTCAAATAAAATCATTGGGAATCTAGTCAGTGCTTATCTAAAAGATCTTAATACTACATTGGAAGAAAAATCTGGAAAGAAAACTATACCCGGGCTCAGAGATGCATTGGAAAAAGCAGAATCTAAAGGAAAACTGAGTCAATATGTTATATCAAAGGTCAAAGCAGACTTTTCTATTGAGAATGTTGATATGACGGAACAGATTATAGAATTGTCCGCTGAGGGGAAGTGATATGGCTAAACAAAGGGCAATTGTAGACACATGTTTTTTACATAAAGTGTCTATGTCAGGCAAATATGTGGAGAATATCCGACTCATTATTGATAATACGGACTATGTACCGGTGATACATCCTTATGTGGCCGAGCAGGAATTCGGGCTTCACAGTTATTTAAAACGAATGGTGGATGAGGGCTATATTGAGACAATTAAGTACAGCGAGTTTATTACGGATAAATTCTCTAATACTATTTATCAGACGCAGTATAGGGATATATATGAGGAGATGCGCAATTATTTACAATCAAAGGGCGGAAAAAAGCAGATGCCGGGGTTGAATATTCCGAAGGGCAAGACGATCTTTGATCATCATATCAGTGGTAGTAGTATGGGAGATGTACATATGATCTTAATGGCTTCGTTTCTGAGATTGCCGATTTTTCTGACCGAGGATTCTGATATTGAATTGCTTAGGGATATAGCGAAAAGGAGACTTTCTCTATCATCATATAAGTTACAGATATATGATACTAAGGACATCATGAAACAAATTGCAGAAAAGGCGGATATTGAAATGTCACATAATGAGTTTGAGAAACTTGTGAAACAGGTCGGTGAAAAAGAAAACTGGTCTGAGATAAATAAGGTGTGGCATTACAGCCATGAATAGGGATGAGATATGATAACTGACATAAGAAGAATATGGCAATTTAGAGATATGGTATATGAGTTGACGCACAGAGAACTTAGAGGTAAGTATAAGGGCTCTGTGCTTGGTTTCTTGTGGACATATATCAATCCTCTTGCACAGATAGTTGTATATTATTTCTTCTTTTCTATGATTATGAGGAATGGGATTGAGAAGTTTCATATTTATTTGATCGTCAGTATGATCCCGTGGAATTTTTTTGTAGGTGGAGTTATACAGGGGTTGGGTTCTGTAAGGTATCAGGGAGATTTGGTAAAAAAGGTATATTTTCCTAGACAGATCCTTCCTATTGTTTCTGTCACTGTAAATTTTGTTAATATGTTGATATCATTCCTTATAATATACAGCGTGTTGCTTGTGTCAGGATGGGGGATTGATATGAGGCTTCAGTTGTGGTTGATTCCAATTATGCTGATGGAGTATATATTGACGCTTGGTCTTGCGCTTATATTTGCCGCGGTTGAAGTTTATTTCAGGGATATTGAGCACATTATGTCTGTTATTATGATGATTTGGATGTATGTAACACCGATGTTCTATAGTATGGATATAGTTCCGGATCATCTTAAGCGATTTTTTTATTTTAATCCCATGCTTTATATCATAGGTATGTATCAACGTGTATTGTATTACAAGGTTTCGCCCGGTAATGATTATATTTTCAGAGCGATTTTGTTCGCGATCTGTTTTCTGTTGATTGGTTGGATAGTATTTCATAAGCTTGAGAAGCGTTTTGCGGAGGAATTGTGATGATCACAAATGATGTCATCATTGACGTGCAAGATGTATATAAGAGTTTCCGCGTATACTTTGACAAAGGAAGTATGCTTAAGGAACAGTTCGTCAATCCGGGGCGTAGCAGATATGAGGAGAGAGAAATCCTTAGAGGCATTTCTTTTACCATAAAACGTGGCGAGACGGTTGCGCTTATAGGCAAGAACGGATGCGGTAAATCAACCACACTTAAGATGCTCACTCAGATACTTTATCCCAATAAGGGAACTGTCACGGTAAGGGGGAAGGTGTCAAGTCTTATAGAACTTGGAGCGGGTTTTCACCCGGACATGAGCGGACGTGAAAATATATATATAAACGCGTCTATCCTTGGAATCAAGCGAAGTGAAGTTGACAAGCGAATAGATGAGATCATAAGGTTTTCCGAACTTGAGGAGTTTATTGATAATCCAATACGTACCTATTCATCCGGTATGTATATGCGTCTGGCTTTTTCCGTCGCGATAAATGTGGACGCGGACATATTGCTTATAGATGAGATATTAGCTGTCGGAGATCAGGCTTTTCAAGAGAAATGTATAAGGAAGCTAGATGAACTTCGTGCATCCGGAGTGACGATTGTACTGGTGTCGCATGCTATGAATCAGGTTAAGGAGATAGCAGACAGGTGTATCTGGCTGGAGAATGGAAGAATTGTCGAAGACGGTGATACTGAGACTGTATGTGCTCATTATGAAGAATCTATGACAGCCATGCGAGAGCACAGAGATGAGATGGAGGAGATCGCACGTTCGGAAGAAAAGGCTGAGAGAGCAAATGAGACTGTTAATGTGGCGGTTGATACAGATTCTATAATTAATACAGAGAATAAAAAGGCATTAAGGCGGCGTGAGGCAATCAAAAGAAGGGCTACACGAGTTATTGAACATGATAGAATTCGTAAACTCAGACAACAGTCTTTTGTAAAACGCTGGTCGGGTGGCGGGAGTCAGGGTATTCCTCTTGTGGGGATAATCGGAATGATGCTCATGCTTTTATGCCATGCTGCTCAGGATATATATGGAATCGGATATGCAGATATGCCGGAGATGTCAATCCTTATGCAGATAGCAGGATTTACGCTGTTTTCTGTGGGCAGAGTGGGCATTCCCGTATTTATTATGCTTCTTGGATTTAAGCTGTTATCTGAAGATTACGGAAGCAGAGAACTGCGTTTGGCATATTTTAAGAACAAGGTTCTTCCCATGCTTGTTACTTGGGAGATTTGGGTGGTCATATATGAAGTCTTTCTGCATGTGTGGGATGGCAGAGATATTGGTATCATGGTATGGCTAAGGCATGCATTGTTAATAGATGTGCTTGACTACAGTCATGCATGGTTTGCAAGGATGTTCCTGATCATGATGATAGCGGTTCCGTATCTTGCGCTTTTCTTGCAGTGGATGAAAGCAGATACATTAAGGATTCTTATGATCCTTGTGTGGACTTTTATATTTCTGTTCCCGGGATTGGATCTGTACGGTCAGTATAATGGTGCAGACAAGAGTATACCTTATCCTTTGGGGACAATGTGTTATCTGTTTTATTTATGTCTTGGTTACCTGTTATCGTTGTACGCACAGAGAATACTTAAGGGTAGCAGGGAAGTGATACTGTTGATATTGGCATTGATCATAACAGTCATAACACAGATTCTGTTCTATGGCAGTAACGTACACTATCTTATATGGTATACATATTATGGTGTATCTCTTATGGCATTATTTGGATTTGACATAGCGGTCAGACTTAAACTTGACAGATTTGGTGTGAGGTTTGCAGAAGTCTTAGAATCGTTGTTTAAATGTGTTATTGGGGTTTATCTGGTACACAGACCGGTTCAGATGTTGCTCGATCGATATGTTTTCTTAAGTGGTGTCGGAATGCTTGGAGGGGCCGGTGGAAAGTTTGCTTTAAGAACAGTGCTGCTTTGGCTTACTTCTTTGGTAGCAACCCTCATGATCGTATGGGTTATAGGACTGATTCCGGTAGTTGGTAAGCTGATCGTAGGAATGAAGTCGTTTTTAGGGAATAAAGGCGGTTTAGATTAATCTTGAGGAATGAAAAAACTTTCATTTTGGGATATAGCCATATTTGAGCCCTGCGATCGTGTGATGTGGATGCATGACGGCGAAGTACGTGAGATTGGAGAGCCGGTGACAGTGCTTGAGAAGTATGCGGAGTTTATGACTTTAACTTCATGAAAGAGTGCACATATATATAGAAAACAGTTTCTTTTATCAACAATATATATAATTACGTAGTGTTGCATGGGAGGACTCAGAGATTCTTCGTAATTGTTTTCGGAAGTTAGGAGAAATATGAGCATTCAACTGCGCTTAATCTTGAAGATATTGCAGGATTAAGCGTGGTTGAATTAATTTTTTGCTTGAATACCGCAGAAAATTGTATTAAACTTAACTTAAAGTGGAAAAAGTAAGCACATTAAGCGGAGTTGAACGATGATTATAGGAAGAGAAAAAGAACTTGAACTGCTTAAGAAAATAGTGAATGATGACAAATCTCATTTTGTTGCGGTTTATGGAAGACGAAGGGTTGGAAAAACTTTTCTGATAAGGGAAGCGTTTAATTACAGATTTACATTTCAACATTCAGGACTTTATGACGGTAGTTTAAAAGATCAGATATTTGCATTTGAAGCTTCTATCAGAGATAGTGGAGGACAGGACACTGCCGGAAGAAAGAATTGGCTGGAAGCCTTTGAAGACCTTAAAGACCTGATAAGAAACTCTAAGGAGAAAAAGAAAGTTGTATTTATTGATGAATTGTCGTGGATGGACACAAAAAACAGTGATCTGATAAGAGCATTGGAGAATTTTTGGAACGGCTGGGCATCGGCAAGAAAGGACATCATTTTGATAGTATGTGCTTCGGCAACATCATGGATGATGTCTAAGGTTATCCACAACAAGGGAGGATTATACAACAGACTGACTGAACAGATTGCACTGTCCGGGTTCTCGCTGGCTGAATCTGAAGAATATGTCAAACAGTCAGGATTGGCTTTAACAAGAAATCAAATATTACAATACTATATGGTATTTGGCGGAGTGCCGTATTATTGGAGATTTATAGAAAAAGGTAAGAGTGTTCAACAGAACATCGATGATACCTTATTTGCAAAGAATGCGCCTCTTAAGGACGAGTTTAAGTATCTATATGCGTCGATATACAGAAATCCGGATCTTCACATGAAAATAGTTCAAACTTTGGGAACTAAAAAGGCGGGTATGACCAGAGAGGAAATAATCATCAATTCCGGAATGGCCAATTCAGGAGAGTTAACCGTTAAGCTTGATGAATTGGAAAGCTGTGGCTTTATTAGAAAATATTATGCATATGGCATGAAGAAGAAAAATGCTGTATACCAATTGATTGATAATTTCACGCTGTTTTATTATCAGTTTATGAAAGATTCTCCCAGAGATGAGAAGTTCTGGACTAATCAGCTTAACACTCCGATGGTGAACACATGGCAGGGACTGGCATTTGAACGTGTTTGCTTTGAACATATCGAACAAATAAGAAAGAAACTGGGTATCACAGGAGTTCAGATTGATGTTAATTCCTGGTATTGTAAGGCTGATAAGGAAAACGGAATAAAAGGTGCTCAGATTGATATGCTGATTGTACGTAGGGATCAGATAATAAATCTTTGTGAGATGAAGTATTCCGGCTCGGAATATACGATTACGGAGGCAACTGATTCTGACATCAGAAATAAGATAGAAATCTTTAAAATGACGACAGGGTCTAAATATGCGATATTCCCAACATTGATCACAACTTATGGATTGGTAGATAATCAGTACTCAGGAAATATTCAGTCAGTTATTACTTTGGATGATTTGTTTGATTAATGTTTGAGGGTGATTTGAGTGGTTTTATGAGACATAGGATTCAATTCAAACGTACCTAATTATGCAGAGATAATAAAAGATGATTGGAGTCGTATGAGCAATACCATACTGTCTATAATAATTCCGGTATATAATGCGGAATCATATCTTGTCAGATGCTTGGACAGTATTATTCTGCAGGCAGAGGAATTGCCTGAGAATACTGTCGAAGTGATATGTGTGGATGATGGGTCAAAAGACGGGTCTCTGAATATACTAAATAAGTATGCAACGGAGCATAAATGTGTACGAGTTATTCATCAGAAAAATGCCGGACCGGCTGCAGCACGTAATGCAGGTCTTGATATTGCATGTGGTGAATGGATATGGTTTGTGGATCCGGATGATCACGTGGATGAGAACGCGGTTGAGACCATCCTGAAGCTGATATCAAATGACACGGATGATCTTCCTGTTGAATCATATGACTGTTTAATTGCTTCTAACACCAAGAGAGTCGCGCTATCTGACGTTATATTGTTTGATGCATATGAGCATAAGAAGACAGTGAATAAAGGCGGTCGTTTTGTAAGTGATGGTAAGTGCTTATGGGAGCATTTTTCAGAAGATCATATTTTTGCCGATAAAGCAGAGATATATGCTATACAGAGACTGGTATTGTATCCGTATATCTCAGGGGCTGGGGTACGGCTATTCACATCGAAGGGGATCAAGGCGTATTCAACGCCGATCGCAGCGCCGTGGGATAAGTTATACAGAAGGCAATTTCTTGTGGATAACGGGCTTAAGTTTAATGAGAGACTCAGAGTACTGGATGATATGTTCTTCAATATGCAGGCATTCGGAGCGGCTGAAACAGTAGCATATTCTAAAAAGAAGATATATCACTATATACGTAATTCCGGATCAATAACGGCTTCATATACACCTGACAGGATTGAAAAAGACAGGTTGGTTTGGAAGGCGATAGAGGAATATATTGACGGATTGCGGGATGGAGACAGTGAGCTTAAGAAGACTTTGAATAAAAGGATAATCAAATCATTTGCTATCGCACTTAAACTCAGTCTGTTTAATACGAACAATCCGAAAGATATTAAGAATCAGATGCAGGAAGCAAGAGAAGTACTGGATCTTCATGAATACAAAGAGGCGTTTGGCTCAGTGAAGTTAGGCGAAGTAGAGTGGAGACTGCGTCCGGTGATCATATGCGCAAGGATCGGATGGATGAGAGGACTGTGGCTACTTACGAAGATGCAGGAGACATTTGGCAGGTAGATCTGTAGAATTCAATTTGGGGTATGTAAAAAAGTGATTCAATAGATATGTCAGTTGTAAGAGTGGAGTTTAAAGGTGACAGAAGTTATAGCCGATTATGATGAATTGAATAATAAGAAGGTTTTATATGTTACGACCAAGAACCTTGATTATATCCGCAGTACACAGCAGATCAGGCTTTTACGGAATGCCACGAATAATCTTCGTGTGATAGGCTCAGAAAGCATGTTATATCCGGTCAGACTGATCAAGGTGTGGTGTACTCTATTGTTCACCTCATTTAAACAATTTGATGTTATTTTTGTGGGCTTTGCACCGCAACTCATGATCCCTTTATTTGGTAAGAGGATGAAGCGTTCGGGACGTAAGATATATGAAGATTTCTTTGTGTCGCTGTTTGACACTATGTGCTGTGACAGGCGTATGTTTATGCCTGACTCTTTGATAGGAAAGTGGATGCATCGTATAGACACACTGGCTCTTTCTGTGGCGGATAAGGTGATATGCGATACTAAAGCACATGCAGAGTTTTTTGCGCACGAATTTGGTGTAAATGATGGTCTGCTTAACGTTTTATATGTCGAAGCAAATAATGAGATATATAAGATCAGAGGTATAGATCGAAGGGAGACTATCGGAAGGATACTGCATGATCATATTAATGAAAACCTGCACGATTCTTCAGATAATAAATCCCGTGCATATGCCAATGGCAATGACGAATTCACAGATAACGTAGAGAGTATATCCGAATCCAAGATAATACTATACTTCGGCTCTGTGCTTCCGCTTCAGGGGGCAGACATAGTATATGAGGCAATGACTAAGTTAGTAGCGGTCGGCGGATATACGTGTATATTTGTCGGACCGAGAAAGAATCTTAAAAGCATAAGTTTTTGCAAGGATATATATCATATAAACTGGCTTAAGCAGGAGGACCTGGCTGCACTTATCGAGGTGTCTGACATCTGTCTTGCGGGACACTTCAATGCGGATATCGATAAGGCTAAGAGGACGATTCCCGGCAAGGCATTCATATATGAGGTGATGGGCAAGACCATGATACTTGGCGACAGTCCGGCCAACAGAGAGTATTTTGCAGAGGATAAAAGGCATCTGTTCGTGCCGATGTCCGATGCGGATGCGATAGTTTCCGCTGTTTGCAAAGCGGCTGAGCTTAGATTATAATATTACGGAGACGTTCATAACGGATAGAAAGAAGGACAGATAGCAGATGAAGAAGATTTATCTTTCCTCACCCACGATGCATGGGGAGGAGCAGCAATACATACAGGAAGCATTCGACACCAACTGGGTTGCGCCACTTGGGCCGAATGTCAATGAGTTTGAGAAAGAGATGTGTGAATATTCGGGTTGCGGGCATGCAGCAGCGCTTTCGTCGGGCACGGCAGCTTTGCATATGGCGATGAAGTGTCTTAAGATTCAGGCAGGAGATATCGTTTTTTCTTCGGACCTTACATTCTCGGCCACATGTAATCCGGTTACATATGAGAACGGCACACTGGTGTTCATCGATTCGGAGCGTGACACCTGGAATATGGATCCTGAGGCGCTTAAGAAGGCTTATGAGAAGTATCCGAATCCCAAAGCGATAGTGGTCGCTCATCTGTACGGTACACCGGGTAAGATCGATGAGATCATGGCGATCGCGAAGGAGCATGGCACGCCCATTATAGAGGACGCAGCAGAGGCTTTGAGTTCGACCTATAAAGGCAGGCAGTGTGGAACTTACGGTGATATAGGCATATATTCTTTTAACGGTAATAAGATAATCACGACCTCGGGCGGCGGCATGATGGTGTCGCAGAATGAGGAATATACGAAACTTGCGGTGTTCTTATCCACACAGGCAAGGGACAAGGCCAGATACTATCAGCATAGCAACATCGGCAATAACTACAGGATGTCCAATGTAGTTGCCGGTATCGGTCGCGGTCAGCTTAAGCATTTGGAGGAGCATAAGGCACTTAAGAAGAAAATATATGCGACCTACGCTGAGGCTTTCGCAGATATCCTGCAGATTCGGCTGAATCCCCTTAATCCCGATGGCGATGCCAATTGCTGGCTTACATGTATGACGATCGATAAGGACTGTAAGGTCACTCCTGATGATGTAATGGATGCGCTTGAAGCTAAGAATATTGAGTCGCGTCCAATATGGAAGCCGATGCACCTACAACCAGTGTATGCGGATTGCGATTTCTTCACGGCTAAGGGATTGCAGCCTAATAAAGCTAAGGTTAAGGGTGATAACGGTGAAGGCTGGGATGAAAGCGTAGGTGTTGATATATTCAGACATGGACTGTGTCTGCCTTCGGATATCAAGAATACGAATGAAGACATGGAACTTATCATTGATACGGTGAAGGGTCTGTTCAGATAGTGTATATAGTATAACGTGGTCATATTGTGAAGAATGCTGATAATATTCAACAGAATAGCAGTGGTAGCAGAAGCGGAAGAAGATTATATATAAGCCTCTTCGGCTTTTTATCTGTTTTTTTCTTTGGAATGCTTATCATATGGGGCGTGCCTATGTATAACGATTCCAAGCAGTATCTTGATATGCACGTACATAGAGAACCGGTATATCCGCTTTTTCTGTGGGCGATGCGTCTGATCGCAGGGGAGAATTCACTGATAATGGCGGGTGTTGTGCAATGTTTACTTGCCGTATATGCGTCGTATAGGTTTATTACGTATGTAGTGGATAATGTGATTTGGGGAAGAATTGATATTTCAACAAGTGTTGATGTGAATTTTGCTGAGCATGATATACAAAATGAGAGTGATTCAAAGTTTCCGGGGAATTTGGAGAGTGATATACAGGGAAAGAATGATTCAAAAGTATGGAAATGGTTAATAGCATTGGCTGTAACAGTAGCAGTGATCATTCCGTATATCATTACTCCGTTGATGTCCGTGACTCATGTAATGCTTGCAAACGGAATCCTGAGTGAGGCATTGGCTTTACCTTTATTCCTTCTTTATGTCATCAATCTTCATATGATGATGGTTGAAAGGACATCTGGCGGAGAGATTCGGATAAGGTATGCTGCAGTCAGCTTTATTCTTGCTTTTGTCTTATCGCTTACACGAAGTCAGATGATAGTGACGTTAATTGCTTGGGTCATTGTGTCGATATTATCTGTATTGGTCACATGGATAAACACAAAGACTATTATCAAAAATGATAATAATGAGAAACCGGTTATTTCAGGGGCAGTGAATGTTAATGGAGGTAACATCGGAGCCGAGATAGACAGAGCGGTTGATAAGCGCCGGCTTATAAAAAAATGCATCACTGTTATAGTATTGGTACTTGCATTTTTTATCTCTATTCCTCTTCGTACTACCTTAACAAAGATGTATAATCAGACCTTCAACGGCAGATATGTAGACAATGTATATACCAAACTCACAATGCTGGCCAATATCTTCTATGTAACGGACAGGGAGAGCGGTGAACTTATAGAGGATGAAGATACAAGGAATATCTTTTACAGACTCTATGCTGTGATGGATGGGAATGGATGGTCATACAAGTATGCAGGTGATTCGGCGGCTGAGCGAGCGGTATATCTTGAAGATATGCATGATAAGGTCAAATTTGACGTTCTTGAGGCCGGATTCAGAGACATAATGAATGAACGAGGCATGCCGGACTATATAGATTATAATCTTAAGGCAGAGGAGTACAGCGGAAGACTTATAGGGATACTGTGGCCCGAATGCTTCGGTAAGTGGTTTGCCGATTTGTTGATAATGGGATGCAGAGGTGTGGTCAGAAGCATAGCGATATGTCATCCGATTATGTGCATATATGTGGCAGTAGTGCTTTTATATCTGTCATTCGGCATAATCAAGTGTCTTAAGAAGACCAAGGAAGCAGCTTGTTTTGGCTTTATTGCACTGTTGCTTCTGCTGGGAAACGCCTTTGGAACGGCATTCACGATCATGTGCTTATCCAGGTATATGATATACAGTTTTCCGACATTTTACAGTGCGGTGATCGTTATTACATATACTTTGTTTGGCTCTAGGATCAAGCAAAGGCGGTAATCGGGTTATTCCATAAGTCGCCGTATCCATATGACACAGGCAGTGAGGCGGTATTATTCGTATAGAATTATTTGATTACATAGATTATAATATACAGGATGAAACACAGAGCATACGGTCCTTATGAAAAGTGTATAAAGCGCCTGCTTGACTTTATCCTGGCATTGATCGCAATAATAGTTCTATCGCCTGTTATGCTCATTACGGCGATACTGGTCAGAATTAAGCTCGGTTCACCGGTTCTTTTTACTCAGGACAGACCGGGGCTTAACACCAAGGTATTCAAGCTTTATAAGTTCCGCTCGATGACTGATGCCAAGGATGAAAATGGCAATCTTTTGCCCGATCAAGAGCGGTTGCCGGAGTTTGGCAAGAAGCTTCGCTCTACATCGCTTGATGAGTTGCCCGAGCTTTTTAACATATTAAAGGGTGATATGAGCATAGTAGGTCCCAGGCCTTTGCTTGTTAAATACCTGCCAAGATACAATGCGCATCAGGCCAGGCGCCATGAGGTCAGGCCGGGATTTACGGGACTTGCGCAGATACATGGCAGGAATTCCATTACATGGGAAGAGAAGTTTGACTGGGATGTTAGGTATGTTGATAAGATCACATTCCTTGGAGATCTTAAGATTATCCTTATGACTGTTGGTACGGTTTTGAGCCATACAGGAATAAATGCGGAAGGCAATGCGACCATGGAAGAGTTCATGGGAACGGAGAATAAAGAATGAACATATTGATGTGCAGCGCGGGAAGAAGGGTTGAGCTGCTTAAGGACTTTAGAAAGTCCATTGGTGCAGATTCCCGCATAATAGCGACGGATTTAAGTAAATACGCTCCGGCTATATATGAGGCGGATAAGTATTATCTGGTACCGCGGATAGACGATCCAGCATACATTGATGTGATACTTAATATATGCAAGAAAGAATCGATCAATGCCGTAACTACGCTTATCGATCCGGAGATTATGATCTTGGCTGAGAACAGGTCAAGATTTAAGGAGATCGGTGTGGAAGTTCTGGCGCCCTTTGAGAAGACGGCGGGGCTTTGCTTTGATAAATATGAGATGTATAAGTACTTAACTGCAGAGGGTATACCTACCGTCAGGACATGGGGAACTTATGATGAGATCATTAAGGCTATAAAGGCAAAGGAGACGGACTTTCCTGTCTTTGTTAAGCCAAGAAGAGGAAGCGGCAGCGTAGGGGCCAAGAAGATTGAAGATGCAGATACCCTTAAGGTTGCATTTGAAGAGGATAAGACATTGATCGCACAGGAGTACATGGATTGTCTTGATCTTGATGCGGATATATATGTCGATACCGTGTCGCATAAGCCTGTCGCGATCTTTTCCAAAAAGAAGATATCCACGACCATCGGCGGAGCTAATAAGACGATATCCTTTAAGGATCAGAAGCTCTTTGATTTTATAGAGGAATTCATAGGTCATTTTGAATTCAACGGGCCTTTGGATGCCGACTTTTTCTATAAGGATGGCCGGTATTATCTCTCTGAGATCAATCCGAGGTTTGGCGGAGCATACCTTCATGCATATGGTGCAGGAGTTGATTTTATCAAGCTTATAGAGAATAATCTTAATGGTAATGCGAATGACAGCATAGTCGGAGAATATGCCGAAGGCATTGTGATGATGATGTATGACAGCGTTATCATCAAAAGAGAAGATGAGATGGCATAGGGTGATCGATCGTTGAAAAAAGTATTGATTCTATCCAATTCAGCCAGCGGACTGTATGAGTTCAGGGACGAACTGATACGCAATCTGCTTGGGAATAGTGAAGTGTACATATCACTTCCGGAAGCACCGGATGATAAATATGTAACAGCCTTTACGGCAGAAGGATGTCATATGCTTCATACGCCTTTTGAAAGGCGTGGAATGAATCCCATTAAGGATCTGGATCTATTGAAGACTTATAAAGGTCTTATTGGGGAGATAAAGCCGGATGTGGTACTCACGTATACCATAAAGCCGAATATTTACGGAGGACTTGCGGCAAAAAGCCTTGGCGCAGAGTATATCGTGAATATTACGGGACTTGGAACGGCAATACTGGGCGGCGGATTTTTAAGCAAAGTGCTTTTATGTATGTACCGTGTGGCTACATCAAAGGCAAGATGTGTTTTCTTTCAGAATTCTTCCAATATGGAGTTCATGAAATCGCATGGGGTGACAGGGGGCGGAGAAGTGCGGTTGCTTCCCGGTTCCGGAGTCAATCTTACTGCGCATCCGTATATACTATATCCTCCTGAAGATAGCGGCATTGAGATACTGTCGGTTATGAGGATCATGAAGGATAAGGGAATTGAAGAGTTGCTACAGGTGATCGATGAACTTGGGATACCGAAGGGTCGGCCTGTGGGTAGTGACAGTTCGACAGATGCGGCTGGAGCGGCCGGTGTAGAGAATTCGCCGGTGCCGGTTCATTTTACAATAGCCGGCAGTTATGAAGAAGAGACAAAGGCTTTGTATGAGCCACAGATAGAGAGATTAGTTGAAGAGGGAAAACTCACATATCTTGGATTTGTGGATGATATGAATCCGATATATGAGAAGAGCCATATCGTGGTTCACCCGTCATATCATGAGGGATTGTCGAATGTCTGTCTGGAAGCGGCGGCGTGTGGCAGACCCATAGTGACAACGGATATTCCGGGGTGCAGGGAGACGGTTGATGAGAATTCGGGAATATTATGTCAACCAAAGTCTGCAGAATCTCTTGTTCAGGCGCTAGAGAGGATGCTTGAGCTGACATCTTCGGAGCGTGAAGCAATGGGCAAAGCAGGACGAGCCCATGTGGAGAAGAGCTTTGACAGGAATATAGTCATTAAGGCTTATAGAGAGTTTATTTGATCATAAAATAGAAGTGCCGTATAGAGCTAGCGAAGGCTTGGACGCAGGCAGCCAGGCGCAAGACAGGCGGCATTTCAGAACGGAGCAACAATGGGATATAAAGACCTATCATTTCCGACAGGAAGTACATTTTTGGTAACAGGCGGAGCCGGATTTATCGGTTCGAATCTATGCGAGGCCATAACGGACTTGGGCTATAACGTAAGATGCTTAGATGATCTGTCAACGGGCAAGAGGGCTAATGTTGATCTGCTTGCAGACAGAGAGGGTTACACGTTTATAGAGGGCGATATCAAGGATCTTGATACGTGTATGAAGGCATGTGACGGAGTAGATTACGTACTTAATCAGGCAGCATGGGGCAGTGTACCGAGAAGCATAGAGATGCCGCTTTTCTACTGTCAGAATAATATAGCGGGCACTCTTAATATGATGGAAGCAGCCAGACAGAACGGGGTTAAGAAGTTCGTCTATGCTTCAAGCTCATCGGTATACGGAGACCATCCCGTATTGCCCAAGAAGGAAGGTCAGGAAGGTAATCTGTTAAGTCCATATGCACTTACCAAGCGTGTGGATGAAGAGTACGGCAAGCTGTACTATAAGCTGTACGGCCTTGATACATACGGTCTTCGTTACTTTAATGTATTCGGTCGCAGACAGGATCCGAACGGTGCATATGCTGCAGTTATACCTAAGTTTATTAAGCAGTTGCTTGACGGCGAGACACCTACGATCAACGGTGACGGAAAGCAGTCAAGAGACTTTACTTATATTGAAAACGTGATAGAAGCCAATCTCAAGGCATGCCTTGCGCCTCATGAGGCAGCTGGCGAAGCATATAACATAGCATACGGCGGAAGAGAGTATCTGTTGGATATCTATTATGATCTGTGTAAGGCTCTGGAGATTGAGCGCGAGCCGAATTTCGGCCCTGACAGACCGGGGGATATCAAGCACTCCAATGCGGATATCAGCAAGGCCAAAGAGAAGCTCGGTTACGATCCGGATTATGATTTTGCCAAGGGAATAGCATTGGCTATTGAGTGGTATAAGGAGAATCTGTAAGGAGGAGGAGAGAGATGAAGGTACTCGTAACAGGAGCGGACGGCTTCATAGGAAGTCATCTGACGGAAGAACTGGTTAAAAAAGGATATGATGTAAGAGCCTTTGCTTATTATAATTCCTTCAATACTTGGGGGTGGCTCGATACCTTGTCTGAGGATATCATGAAGCATGTGGATGTGTTCACGGGAGATATCAGAGATCCTAACGGTGTCAGGACGGCAATGCAGGGAGTGGAGGAGGTCTTCCATTTAGCAGCGCTTATCGCTATACCCTTTAGTTATCATTCACCGGATTCTTACGTGGATACCAATATCAAGGGAACCCTTAACGTGCTCCAAGCGGCAAGAGACCTTGATATCAAGAAGATAATGGTCACATCCACCTCAGAGGTATACGGAACAGCACAGTATGTACCCATAGATGAGAAGCATCCATATCAGGGTCAGTCCCCATATTCTGCGACAAAGATAGGTGCGGACAGGCTGGCAGAGAGCTTCTATCGAAGCTTTGAACTGCCTGTTGCCATAGTAAGGCCATTTAATACCTTTGGACCCAGACAGTCGGCTCGTGCAGTCATACCTACGATAATCACACAGCTTTTAGCGGGTAAAGAGGAGATACACTTAGGTTCTCTTACACCCACAAGAGACTTTAACTATGTCAAGGATACGGCAGCAGGCTTTATTGCCATAGCCGAGTCGGATAAGACTGTGGGTGAGGAGATCAATATAGCTACGGGGCAGGAGATATCTATAGGCGATCTGGCTAATGAGATAATCTCCCAGATAAATCCCTCTGCCCGTATAGTATGCGATGATGAGAGACTCAGACCTGATAAAAGTGAGGTCAACAGGCTCTTGGGCGATAATACCAAGATAAGGGAACTCACCGATTGGCAGCAGAAGTATACCTTCTCACAGGGTATCTCAGAGACTATAGACTGGCTTAAGGGCAATCTGGATAAGTATAAGACGGATATATATAACGTATAACGGCGGATAAAGGATGAAGATACTGATAGTCAATAAATTCCTCTATCCCAACGGCGGATCGGAGACTTATATATTCGGACTGGGAAGGCAGCTTGAGGCGATGGGCCATGAGGTGCAGTACTTCGGTATGGAGCATCCTGACAGATGTGTGGGTAATGCTGTTGGAGCCTACACGACGAATATGGACTTTCATGCAGGTGAACAGTCTCTTCTTAATAAGTTTTCAATGCCCTTTCGGATCATATACAGCAGGGAAGCAAGGCGTAAGATCAGACAGGTACTTGATGATTTTAAGCCGGATGTAGTCCATCTTAATAACATCAATTTCCAGATAACCCCTAGTATAATATATGAGATACGTAAGTGGGACAGGGAAAAGGCGGGAAACTCCGCGGATAAAGAGATATCGGAGCCTTGTAGGATTATATTCACTGCCCATGATTATCAGTGGATTTGTCCGAATCATATGCTGTATATACCGCCTCACGATGTTGTGAAGGGGGAGATATGTGACAGATGTAAGGGCGGTCACTTTATAGAATGTACCCGACATAACTGTATACACGGCTCCAAGGTAAGAAGCCTTATAGGTACTATAGAAGGATACTATTATAAGTGGCGTAAGACATATGCGCTGGTTGATAAGATCATCTGTCCAAGCAGGTTCTTATATGACAGATTCTCAGAGGATACTATCCTTAAGGACAAGCTTGTCATGCTGCATAACTTCATTGAGTATTCGGACAGAGATACATTATCGGACATCAACAGCTATACCGGCAAAAGGGCCAATACATTCAATCAGGATGGTAGCTTGGAGCATAGGACTTATGTGCTTTATTTTGGAAGGTTTGCAGAGGAAAAAGGCATAAGGACACTTATGGCTGCCATCAGACAGTTACCTGACATTTCATTTGTCATCGCCGGCAGCGGGCCTCTTGAAGAAGAGGTGAAGGAGCTCGCCGGGGAGCGTAATAATGTAGAATATGTGGGATTTAAGACAGGGGAAGAGCTTAAGAGACTGATAAGTGAAGCCGAATTCTCTGTATATCCGAGTGAGTGGTATGAGAACTGCCCGTTCTCCGTGATGGAGTCAATAAGCCTTGGGACACCGGTACTCGGAGCAGATATCGGTGGAATACCGGAGCTTATATTACCTAATGATCATGACATTAATGACAAAGAATTGTCAGGAGAGCATTGTAGTGGCTGCGGTATGATGTTCAGCTTCGGAGATGTGTCAGACCTTACAGATAAGATAAGCAAGCTATGGACTGACAGGGATTATCTTAAGAAGCTTAAGGGGAATTGTAAGAATAACAGATTTGATTCGTTGGAAGAATATGGGAAGAAGTATATCGAATTATTGCGTTAACAGAAGCAAGGCGATCGCTTATATCACAGGAGCTATAGCCATACTCCTTATGCTTGGAGTATGGCCTCTTGGCTTTATTCATCGAACGCATATATCTGAAAGCACGGCTAAGACCGTGACAGAATCTCCTGAGGCTACCGAGGAGCATATGCTTGCTCAGGTATTCGTATCTGAGGGTACAAGGCTTGATTCAGTAGATATATATGTATGTAATGATATGTCGGGAGAGAAGATCGACTTTGCTATATATGACGGTGAATTCAACCGCGTATATCACAAGGAATTCGTCCCTAAGGACAACGTGAGTTATCCCGGATATGTGCATATACCGGTACGGCTTACGTTAGACAGGGGGACACCCTACATATACAGTATATATGGTGCAGATACCGGTATCAGGGCAGGACTTGAGGATCACTATACCTCGACCAATACAGCTCTTTATCCTGTTAATTACGACGGCGGTGAGGATGCCGAACACAATATATATACAAGGTTTGATTTTTCAATAGCATTTAACACATGGCAGAATATGGTGATAGACCTGTTTATTATAGTTATGGCAGCGGCTTTAATCTGCCTTGAGCTGATCCTGTATAATGCATTCCCAGGTAAGAATATATGTAAGGGACTTAAGGGAAGACTTGCGGATAAGCAGGTGAAAGTACAGACACTTCTTAGATACATCCTTAATCCTATAATAGCAGTTGTTACAATCATCCTTTTATACATTGTTTTTCCGTGTCAGACCTTCACAAAGGAACCTGCGGATATAGTGTTCTATTATATCGGTATCCTTCTTCTGTCAACTCTTCTTCTGTATGGTGTGAATTATAAGAGAAAAGACAGGATGGCTGTATCTCAGGGGAAGCCCAATCTGTATGAATGTATCAAGAACTGTCTTACAGTCATATCCATTGCCATGGTCATATGGTATTGCTTCGAGTATATGAACGGCTTGTATGATATAAGCCATGCGTATTCTTCAAGACGTATACTCATATGGTTCTTAATAATGCTTGTGACGACTTATGAGAAGGCTGAGTTATTAACCATATTCAACGGAATATGGGCTGTAGCAGGCATACCTGCAGGTTATCTTTATGCAAAGCCCTATATGGGTATGCAGGAAGAGGAACTCCTGTATAAGCTCAATGCATGGATCATATATATAGGCGGCTTTGTGATCATTAATATTATCAGATCTGTGATAAGGGCGATCAGATATAAGATAATTGCTAACAGGCTTTATCTCCCATATGCAATACCCTTTTTTATAATGCTTATCATGCTGGTGATAAAGGCCAATACAAGGTGGTGGCCGGGATATCTTATGACGGTATGTGGATTGCTTATCATAAGGCTTCTCTTTTGGGAGAAAGCATATGGATTTGTTAAGTTACTCTGTGACGGAGTACTGCTTAACTTTATATTCATGGTGGTATTCAGCCTGCTCCACAGACCCTATTACGGATATATCTATCACAGATACAATATGACCTATTTTACAGTGACCATGACTGCAACACACCTTGCAATGGTGATAATTGCGGCAGCGGTTAGGCTGTATATAAGGTATAAGCATACAGAGGATATAAGAAGCATCATACCGGATATGGCACTTTTTGGTACTGCCTGTGTCTATGAGATCATGACCCTTTCACGTACCGGATATGTAACGGTTGCCGTGTCTGTATTGGCGGCGCTTATATTCATTGTGTTCACAGGAACCTCAAAAGGTAGGAGGCTTACATATGCGTCCATATATATAGCCGTAATGCTTATAGCGGTCGCGGTTATGTTCCCTGTAACCTTTACCTTTACAAGGATAATTCCGCCGCTTAATGACGATCCGGTAATATATGATTATGAGCCCAGTATAGTTACGATATATAAGGGTACCGAACCCGATAATGAATACTATATGACACTTGATCGCTTTATCGATGTGTTCATGAGTAAGGTTCTTGATATAGGGGATTCCACTGCACGGGCCGACAGAGGGATAATGATCAGAGAAGAGAATATCATATATCTCGCTGATGCCGGAGACTCTGGCATTGAAGATATCAATGATAAAGAAGATGACACGGAATTGTCAAAGTTAGATGAAGAAGAGGATGTATCAAACGGCAGATTCGATATATACAGAAGCTACATAGAACAGTCTGATATGGCAGGACATGACGAAATGGGAGCTATCCTCTCAGATGGCAGTGAAGCCAGCCATGCCCACAATATCTATCTGCAGGCTATATACGACCATGGATGGATAGTGGGGATATTCTATGCGTTATTCATGGTCTATAGTGTATTTATGGGAATGGCGAGGAGTAAAAAAGATAGGGATGCTGACTATATACTTATTGTCCCAATGGTTACCATAGGATTCATGATGGCAGGGCTTGTGGAATGGATTTTACACCCGTGTAACCCTTTTTGCATTGTTGTCTTTATGGCCTTATGCGTAATGGCAGTTACATATAACAAATTACAAAGCAGGATTAATTGATATAGAGAATGATGATAGTGAATAGTGCTAAGCTTAAGAGAATAGAAAAAACAATAGTTATAGGGTTCTTCCTAATATTTTTTAGGTTGTCTATGTATATTTGGGACACCTCAGTATAATGATTCAGCCCAGTATATTTCCATGCATGTACACAGAGAGCCTGTGTATCCACTATTTCTTTTTATGATAAGGATTATAGTTAAAGATCACTATCTGATAGTTGCCGGAATGCTTCAGAGTATATTGGTGGATAATGTGTATACCAATCTTACTATGCTTACCAATATATTCTATGTGACTGACAGAGATACTGGAGCTCGAATAGAAGACGAAGACTTAAGAGAGATATTCTACAGATTATATGATGAAATGGATGAGAATGAGTGGTCATATCGGTATGCCAATGATTCTGCATGGGAACGAGCGGTATATCTGGAAGAGATGCATGACAGGATTAAATTCGATGTGTTGGAAGCCGGTTTCAGAGATATAATGAACGAACGAGGCATGCCGGATTACATAGATTATAATCTGAAGGCAGAAGAATAAGCGGTAGGCTTATTAAGATACTGTTCCCGGAATGCATGGTAAAATGGGCGGAGGATTATATCGTACTCGGAACCAGAGGATTGATCAGGAGCATAGCATATTGTCATCCAATCATGTATATATATGCGCTGGTGATATAAGTATCAGATTGTTAGGGAGGGATAGAAATGATAGGACAGCTTGGATGATGCTGATATCATTGATGTTACTATTTGGTAATGCATATGGAACAGCTGTTACGATTATGTGCCTGTCAAGATATATGATATATGGATTTATTGTTTTTTACAGTTCTCTTTTAGGTATGCTCAATGAAAATAGAAAAATAAGAATTTCTTAATAATTGTCATATACTTATCTATAGGAATCTCTGATATAATTCGTATATTGTAAGTACATTTTTATATCAAATAGATATATACATTAAGATAAAAGACATCGTGGAGGATTCCTAATGAGCAGTAATAGCAGTGGGAAAAAGGGAACAGAAGCCATAATCAGAGTAATGTGCTTTATGTTAGGTGTATTATTGACATTGTCAGGAGTATTGGTGCGTGAAAGAATCTATGACAAAAGAAATAATGATAAAGCAGAGGAAGTAAGTGTTGAAGTTGTGTCGTCAGTTCCTGTGGAAAAAGAGATAACGTCAGAAGAGGAAAAATCTCTGGCTGTTGAAATGTATGAGATAGAGGCTGAGAGCCAGTATCAGGAGATGCTAGCATCCGCAAAGGAGATAACATCGGAGGTTATAGAGCCTGAGGAGGACGGTACCTATATAATAGACGGGAAGACATCCAAGCTTAACTGGAATACTTCATACCCGCTTCTGTCAGAGGAGAATACTTTGGAGTGGCATGCAGCCAGAGAGACATCTTATGACACCACGATGAAGACCAATGCCTTTGATAAGAAGATTATAGAGAACAGCACGATAGACTTCTCTGATGTGAAGATATCAATCCTTGGTGACAGTATCACGGCTGCCACCAATCTTGATGAAGAACAACAGGCATTGTATAACTATCCTAAGCTTTTAAGCGAGATACTTGGGTGTGAGGTCAATAATCTGGGCATAGGCGGATCTGTGGTCAGCAGATGCGCTTCTAACTATCCTATGGTAGACAGATGGAGTGATATTCCGGAAGACAGTGATATCATAATCATATTCGGCGGAACCAATGACTGTCTCTTTGAGAACAAATGGCAGTTCGGTCATATAGAATATGATCTCAGGATGAATTCGGAGACCTTCTGCGGCGATCTGGATGAGATGTGCGGCGCAGTAAAATGGAAATATATCGAGAATATAGAGGATAGATATGTAAAGCTTATATACATCAATCCCATGAGTACGATCCTTAATGACGGTGTATATGCTACAGACCCCGGCAATATGGTAGAACAGCGAACCTTTGCAGAGGCGATAAATGAGATAGTACCTCCCTATGGATTCGATGTGATAGACCTTTATAATCAGAATTTCCTCAATTCTCACGATCCTAATATCAATCACGAGCTGGTGCCTGACGGAGTGCATCCCAATCCCGACGGATATGAGATACTGGCAGAGCATATAGCAAGCCAGATAATTCAGAGGATTAATAAGTAAAAATGAGTATACAAAGCGATTACAAAAACTCATATTTTAATGTTTTAGCGATAAGCATATCATTTAATTTTATGATATGTGTTTTTGCGCCGTTAGAATTCTATCTTTCAAATAAAGCAAATCTGTTCTTTGATGGAAGGGATCTGTTTTTTGTTATTCCTACATTTTTTACATCAACAACGATGATGACAATTTTTTTGTATTTTTTTTCAAAGCTGGATTATCGTGTATTCAAGATAATATTAGGATTAGTTTTGGGAATAATGATTGCTTTATATTTCCAAGGCAATTATGATAAAACTGACTATGGAGCATGGGATGGTTCTGCCATTGATTGGAACAGTTTCAAAACAGAAGGATTATTATGGGGAACTTTCTTTGTTATATGTATTGTATTAGCGATCATTTTTGCAAGTAAGGTGGATAGTGAAAAGTTTTTTTACATTATACGTTTAATAAGTATATGTCTTATCCTTATTCAGGTTGTCACTATAATTATGTTGTTGATTGACAAGAAAGGACTATCGAAAGAGTCAGAGTACGTTGCTATTGAGGATGGAGAATGTGAGTTCAGCAGTCAGGAAAACCTTATTGTGCTGATTCTGGATTCCTATGATTCCATGATGTTAAGTGAAATAGTAGACGGGGAAAACGGACAGCATTATGCGGATATGCTTAGGGATTTCACATTCTATCCGGATACATTGGGTATGTACAGTTATACTAATCTAGCAGTTCCAGCAATAATTACGGGGCAAAACTACTATAATGATATGACATATGGAGAATACTTAAAAAGTGCATACAGGAATTCTGACATATTAGATTCTCTTAGAAATTACAATTGGGGTATTGGTATATATTCAGATGCATCATTTCCTAATAGTTCAGATGCCATAAGGGATATTGGAAATTGTAAGAAGATTAAGAGAACAGTGACATCCCATAGAAGGCTGGCGGGATATATGTACAGATTTGTTGGATTCAGATATCTTCCGTATCCTTTAAAAAAGTATTGTCAATTCTATCCAGGAGATATGGAATCTAAAATAGGCAGTAATGATGGAGGATATACTCTGTTTGGGACAATGAATAAGTCATTTGAAAAGCTTATTCCTATTGCTACAGCAGACAGAACTGACAAGGTATTTAAATTGATTCATTTATATGGGGCTCATCCGCCGTATCATATCAATGCAGATAATATGGAAGTAGAAGAAGCGACTACAGAGATTGATACCTGTAAGGGTAATCTTGAGATGGTTAATGTTTTTCTTAATAAACTAAAGGATATAGGGGCATATGACAATAGTACGATTATAATCTGTGCAGATCATGGAGTTATGCAGTTAAGGCAGTCTCCGTTGTTTGTTATCAAATACAAGAAAGAATCTCATGATTTTGAGATATCCGACATACCGTTTTCATATGAGGAGTTTCCAAGTATACTTAAAAGCGTAATCGAAGGAAACGATAACAACAAAACAAAAAGAATAATCAAGGATAATTCGTCAAAAAAACGTGTTTATCTTGAATACTCACATGATACACTGTATTATGATTCATATTGTTCGGATATAACGGAGTATGAGCTTGATGGTGTCGCATACGATCAGACAAACCTCCGCGAGACAGGAGAAGTATTCAGGAGACCATAGGATATGATAAATGTAGTTGAGGTTATTCCAAGTCTTGCCATGGGTGGCGCTGAATCAATGCTTCGAGATTACTGTATGTTAATGGATAAAGAACGATTCAGACTGACGGTGGTCGTACTAACTGAGCATAAGCATACGCCTATTGAAGAAGCCTTGAAAAAAGAAGGAATACGGGTAATATATATAGGAGAGATGCTCTTCGGTGAGAGAAGCCTTTTACTTCCAGGCAGAGTAATACGTAGAATTTCTAGATATATACTATTTAGGAGAATCATACTAAATCTTACACCTGATGTAATACATATGCACTTACAGATTGGCAGATATATGCGATTTGTGCCCATAAAGAGGTTGCATAGCCGTATTTTTTTAACGGTGCATAATGTATCAGAGAAATACTTCAGCACTAATAAGAAAGAAAGGAAGAAATATTCCGAGTATAAGGAAGTTTACCGCCTGATACATGTCTACGGGATGCACTTGATTGCTTTACATGATGGCCTTAATGCAGAATTGAAAGAACTTTTTAATACTGAACAAGTTGTCACTGTTAATAATGGTATAATGATGGAACGGTTTTCTCCTGACCTGTATGACAAGAAAAGCGAGCGAGAAAAACTTAACATTTCGGATAATGCAGTTGTTATCGGACATGTAGGGAGCATGCATCCTCAGAAGAATCATGATCTTATAATTCGTGTTTTTGAAGAATTTCACAAACTATATAATAATTCAGTTCTGTTGTTGATAGGAAATGGAGAATTGAGGGATAGCATTCTTTCTGTAATAAGGCAGAAGAATCTGACAGAGACGGTAGTAATTCTGTCTGACAGAACAGATATTCCAGAACTGATGAGAACAATGGATGTTTTTCTTTTTCCTTCCAGATGGGAAGGTTTTGGAAATGTTCTAATTGAAGCTCAATGCATGAACTTGCCGTGCGTTGTATCAGATGCCATATCAGATGCGGTAAGGATAACGGATAAAGTGCATGTATTAGGACTTGATGATGACATATCAAAATGGGTCGATGAGATTAATGACATTGTAAGAGAAGGCAAATGCGGACTTCCTGCTCTTAAGAGCAAAGAATGCTATGATATGGTAAACAGTGCTAAGATGTTGGAAAAAATATATGAAGAAGTTGTATAATAATCGAGAATGAGATTCGAAGAAAGCTATCATGATCAAAAGGTATTTTGGTATAGCCAAGTCAAACAGAATAAATACCATGATTGCATTTACTATAAGTTTCTTTTTGGGAACGGGGTTGGCATATCGTGTTTGTGGTGCATTCTATTCTTTGTTGCCACTTACGGCTGTGTTATTATTTGCATTATTGGTAACGCCTCTTTCCTGCAGGTTCTTGATTTATGTTCATTCGAATATACATATTTCCTTTGTACGGAACGAGAATGGCAGAACTGAAATCAAGACGGTTCTATGCATAGCAGTAATACTTTTTGCATCTCAACTGCCTTTTTTCTTGGCTTTTTATCCCGGAATATGTACATATGATCTTCCGACACAGGTGGAACAATATAATACAGGAGAGTTTTGTGCTAATCATCCGCTAGTACACACTTTATATGTTGGAATAATTAAGGATATTGTTGGAGACCCGAATCAAGGATACGCTGTATCGAATCTGATCCAGATGGCAGTTTTGGATGTGATAATTGCATATATGATTGCGTGGGTCCATGACAGGATTAACAGAAAATGGGTCAGAAATCTTTTGGTGATCGTCTATGCGGTTAATCCAATTGTAATATTCATGTCAATGTCAGCAACTAAGGATACATTTTTTACGGCTTTTTTTGTATGGACGACTATTCTGATAATGAAGATTGTCGATAATAACAATACCAAGATATTGTTCATTGTATTGACACTTTCAACAGTTTTGATGCTCCTTTTTCGTAATAACGCAATTTATGCAATTATACCTGCGATTATTATCATTCTTTTGCTGATAAAAGGGCACAGACGCATGTTTTTATCAATGATGTTATGTGCAGTTGTTTCTCTTATGCTTTTTCAGGGCGTAAACAGACTTCTTGTAAGAGTGCTTGATGCAAATCCTACATCTATCAAAGAGATGATGAGTATACCTGCTCAAAGCGATGGAAGGATATACCTGCTTTCAAACGATGAGGATGATAAGAATATCGTATTGGAATACATTTCAAAACCAGCCAAGTATGAGAGATATATTTCGGATCCCATGAAAAGCAGATTGCCTTTTGACGTTCTGGACAGTAAATGCAAGCATTTTTTGTTAGACTCGGCGATACTAGCGCTTAAGAATCCAATATGCTTTATTGACTCGACATTGCTACTTACGCAGGGTTATTGGGACATTCTTGACTCCCCATATCAATACGAGCGCTACTTTTTGGCACCATACGCCTATAAAGCTGATGCGGTTTTAGATTCGAAAAACGTGTGGCTAAAGGATATATGTCAAAAGTATTTATATAATACAAGTGTATTTAAGAATACGCCTGTTATAATCTTATTGAACAATGCTATATATATTTGGATCATTATTTATTGTCTAGCTAGAGGTATCTATGAAAAAGACACGGGAAAAGCGGTTATAACGGTATTGCCGCTTTGCTATCTTATGACACTTTTACTGGGACCGGCTGCTATCACAAGATATGCTTTTCCTTTTATATTGTTGGCACCGGTTAGTTTGATATATGTGCTGTCAGAACGAGGATTAACGAAAGAAATAAATGAAGAATAAAAAAGTCTATCGTATAGAATTATTAATAGTTTCATTTTCGGCTATGCTGAATATGACGATACTTGCTTTCAGAATTTGCACCGGCGAGTTTCAGTTCCAGGATTTTTATGCAAGATGGCAGGAATGTGCATACCTGTTAAGAGGTATTAGTCCATTTGATGCGCTGACCGGAAGCGATATTAGGCCGGATATAGGGCCTATAGACCCGGATATGGTGACTGTACCATGGGCATGGGTGTGGGGACAGGTGATAAATCCTGGTTTCCTTTCATATCATATTGCGAAGATATGGGGCATAATTGCATATATCTTGATATGCGGATTCACTATTATGCTTATTTTTTTATATCTGAATAAAAGATATGGAATCAAGTGGGCTGTACTTGGTGGGTTGTTTCTTCTCACACAATATAATCTGGGATGGTCCTTCCTTTGTGGTAATCAAGGAGCCCTTGCATGTTGTTTTATTATTCAGGCCATGGTTATATATAAGAAGAAACCGTATTTAGCAGGGATATTGTTAGCTTTTTCAATGATCAAACCGCAAGTTGCTTTACCGTTCGTGCTTACATTCCTGATATTAAGAGAATATAAGATTATAGCAGTCCTTGCATGTTCGGAGTTGATCAGTTTGTTATATATCTGGGGAAAGCTTCATGTTGGTCTGATAGAATTATTACATCAAACATCTGATGTTGGGACTAATCTTAAAGGCGTTTTCTTTGGTCTTTTCGATCTGTTGAAATATGTCGGAGTTGATACGGGAATCATTTTGCTATTAGACTTTATTGTGGCGATTATTGTATATGCTTTTATAACAAAGAATATGTGGAAAACAGAGACCTCTGTTTTTGGCGTATTTTTGGGCAGTATAATCTCTTCAACATTTTGGTTTTATAAACAACCCCACGATTGGGTAATCTTGGTGGTTCCCTGCGTATTGTTATTGGAATATATATGCAGTGACTCTTATATAGATATACAGCTAATACTGTTTTTTCAGATTGTCTTGGTAGGACTGCTGTATGTTCAGGGATTATTTAGGAAAGTACTTGGTTTGTTGGCTACGGGTATTGACGATTATTTCAGCAAGCAGTTATTTATGACTGTTACGGTTATTGTGGTTATTATCATTGGAATTGCAATGTCGATAATACTAAGGAAAGAGACGTATGTCAGAAATGATTAATCAGTACAGAGGATACAAAGGCATACATATCATTAGAACTGGGCGAAATTATACAGAATACCTATTTTTGGCTGGAGTTATTCTTGAATTGATAGTGATGATGACCGATCATATTGCATCATGGACTTTGCCGTATCGTGGGAGAGTTACTCATGTAGCCTTTGTTTTATTCTGTATTAAGATCCTAATGACTAGATATGATCTTAAGCAAGGTATAATTATTTCTCTTTCTGTATTGCTGGGGGTGGTTTCATATCTAACCTGTGGAGATGAGTATATTATCAGAGCGGTAGTTCTGGTGACTGCATCTGTGGGAATAAATATGGAAAGAAGTCTTAAGATACTATTCTGGGGGACACTAATTGGAACAATGATTATTGTAACTATGGCATTTTGTGGTGTGTGCGGAGATATTGTTGATATAAGACATTATGGACGAGGAGTGGAAGAAGCAAGATTTTGTCTTGGGTTTAATCATGCCAATAATGTTCATGATATATTATGGTATTTATTGTGTCTTTATCTGCTTATGAGACGATCCAGGTTGAATATGTCATTTTTTGTTGTAATGACAATACTTAATCTGGCTCTTTATGTTCTGACAAGATCCAGAACTGGGTTGATCGCAACGCAGATCGTTATACTTGGAGCGTTGATGATTAGGTATTGTGTTATTGTACGGGATGGTATCGTTTTACAGATAGCATGTATGCTTTCGCTTATAATGACCGTTTTTATGACAATATACGGATCCATATATAATGTCTTGGAAAGCAGATTAGTGGCTGTGATTGATAAATACTTGACAGGTCGACTTGAGATGTTGACCGAACATGCGAACTTCAAGGAATGGCAGGTATTCCCTGCAGGGAGAAGCGCTGAATTTGTTGACAATGGTTTTTCCACATTGGTTTATTGTTATGGGACAGTGATTGGATTATTCGTTATTGCAGCAATTATGGTTGAGATATGTATTCTTATTAAATACAGAGATTCTGTAAAAGCCTTGATATTGGTATCAGCCATTTTAGTGACATTTATGGAATCTACATTTGTGATTAATATCTCTCTGTTGTGTAATATGTTGTTGATAGTTTTTATCTGTCAATCGATTTGCTATTGTTCTGAAACTGAAGGGGATGAAAAATGCTCACAGGATAGGGTAGTATGATTTCAAATTACATTCTCATAGCAATTAGTCTGTATAAAAAGGAAAAAAAGCTCTTTGATTCTCTGTCAAGAGGTCTGATGATATGGACATTAAATATATATGTGTGGTGTCTGATATTATCTGTGTTTAATGCTCTTGGATATGCTCAAATCTGCATTTTATATATTTTATCTGATCTGTATATGGCGGTGAATATGGCTGTAAGGAAAGAACTCTTCATTGCATCGCAATTCGGAAAAGAGATGAAAATGCATTTGCACGATCAGATTGAGGAGATTTGTAGTGATAAAGTCGACATCTTACTGAATCTGTTTATTATTGGGTTTGTGATATGTCTGGGGTTCGTTGCCAGCATTTCTGTACCATATAATTATGATTCCATAGATTATCATGCTCCAAGGATATGTCAATGGGTCCAGAATAGATCGGTTTTCTACTATGCATCTCATGTGACAAGACAGAATTTCAGTACTGTTTTGGCATCGTATGTTGCTACGTTTGCTTATATTCTCACCGGACAACGAACGGGGGCAATGTGCGTCATCCAATTTGGATCATATGTGATTAATCTTGGATTGATCTTGTATCTGTGCAGATATTTTAATGTAAGAAGAAGAATAAGGGAGTTGGTCGCAATTCTGTGGATTACACTTCCGATAGGTTTTGCGGAGGCTATAACACCACAGAATGATCATTGTGCTACAACATGGTTGTTGCTTTTCTTGATCGAACTTATTTCGCTGATTGATTATATTCAAGATAAGATTATTCTCAAAAATGATAATAAAGATATACATATAAGAATTGTGATCATAGCTGTTTATATTTCTTTAGGATATTTAACAAAGCCAGCTGTTTGTTTTGCCATGCTTTTCTTCCTGTTGTGGTATTTAGTGGTATGTATTAAGGATCGTATTCCTCTGTCAGAGTTGCTAAAGCAATGTCTGATGGCTGGGGGGCTGATTCTTTTTCTGATCTGCCCACAGATGATGCAAAATTATTTGTTCACTGGGACTATATCTGCAGACATCGTAGGCAAAAGACAGCTTATAGGAACACTAAAGCCAAATTACCTGTTCATTAATATGTCTAAAAACCTTATTTACAATATTGTTATCAAGGTCGGAAGATATACAAACGAGGGATATATCAAGCAATTTATGAGCAACTTATCGTCATTATTGGAAGTGGATGTGAATCATCCGGATATATCTGAGGGGGGTCTTGGATTTGGTTATCCTTCTTTGCCCTGTTATACATGCGATGCAGCGTTGAACTTTACAGTGTATATACTAGCGGTATTGTCTATTTTATTCTATATCATATTGTCTGTTAAAAGAAAGAATAAGGATAATATTAAGCCATTTATTATCTGTTCATATATTTCGTTTGTACTGTTATGCGCTTTCCTAAGATGGGAGAAATCTGTTACGCGGTATATGATAGGGTATTTTGCTTTGTTCATAGTCGTTATAGCAATCGTAATGGATTTGCTTTTAAGTAAATCTGAAGGAGTAATTGGGTATAAAAGGGTGTTAGGGTACGTTGCTACAGTCATTATCTCGCTAATGATTATTACGGATATATATTATGAGGTGGGGAATCTTATTAGATTGCATCCTGTTTTTCCGGTAAGATCGACTATGACCATGTATCATGGTCAGTTGCATGAATACACGGAAGTATGCGAATTAATTAATGGTATGAACGTTACTGAACTAGGAATTATAGAGGATGAATGTCCGTCAGAATATGCTTTGTGGCAGATGCTGGATGATGATATAATAATACGGCATGTGAATATTCGTCAGAATAATCCATTTATCGGTCTTGAGGATAAAGATATTATTGCTGATGTTATACTATCGAAGATTGACAAAACCGATTTGATCGAAAGTCATGGATGTCAATATCACAGAGTGATGTATAATGACTGCTGGAGTGTATATATACCTGACAGAATGGAATAATAAAGGGTGAAGTATATGATATACATAGTTATATTACTATTTGGAATAATTTCAGCTATTATTGACAGAACAGTATTGGATAATAAGTATAACGTGATATTATGGGCAGTAGTATATTCAATCATATATTACAATGTTGTTGTGGTAGCCAGAACCGTGCTTAGTAATGGGACAGACTATTTGAGCTATTCTTTTTACGGCAAGGGTTTAACAGGATATATTAAAGCGAGCATTCTTATGTCGTTTGTTTTTATCCTCATTGCGATAATTCGAAAAATCCTTGAGCAAAAGAGAAAGAAAGTTCGGGTCGTTTTTGAAAAAAGTCTTGTTATGTTTGCTTCGTTTGTGCTGACTATAGAGTCTTTATATATTGTTATGATCGGCTGGCCGAATATGAAAATGATTGTGTATATGAGCATTGTTGCATTTTTTATATCTGTGACATATATTGCTTGTCAATACAGAAAAGGCAAAATACCAGACACTGCAGACAGTATGATCAGCCACGCAGGGCTCAAACGGCATGAGACCCTGTATATATCCCTTCCTTTGATTTTGTACTCTATATTATATATAATAATTGGTCCGATGGAACTGATGTTGTATAATAAAGGAGATTTCATGTACTCCTTTCCAACAGCACTATCGAGACTTCTGATGGGAGCAATATTGTTGTTGATTCCTACCATTATATTACTCCCCAGTACACTCCCCATAGGTGTCTGCAAGGCATATTCAACTGTAGTATCTGTTTTTTGTATATTAAGCTATCTGCAGTCGATCCTCCTTAATGGGAAGATGTCACGGATAGATGGTGGAGAACAGAATTGGTCTGTAAGAGTTAAGACGGTCAATTTTATTATATGGGCTATAATTGCGTTGATATTGGCCTTTAATGCATATAAGAACAGGAAAGGTATAAAATTATTAATATGGATTTCCATATATATTGTTGCTATCCAATTTGTGACAGGTATATATATTGTGGCTACAAGAGGCGTAACCGACAATGGAATGAAACAACTGACGGAAGACGGCATTCTTACACTTTCCGATGAGAATAATGTAGTGGTATTTATTCTGGATGCATATGATGTTCAGATGCTTAAATATGTGACGAATGATGATCCGGATTATCTAGTTCCTTTACATGACTTTACATATTATAATAATATGACCAGCAGGTATACAGCCACAGATGGAAGTCTTCCGTATCTGTTGACAGGTGCGGATATAGACAATCCTGACGTTGAGAGATATCAGGATATGTGGTATGAACAGACGCATTTTCTAAAAGACATTAAGGATTCAGGATACGATATAAGAATCCTAACAGAAAAGAAATATGTGGAAAAACTAGATGAAGGATTGTTGGATAATTATTCAAAGGATAATTACTGTAGGTTGGATACGGAGAAAACCTTAGAATTATTCACAAGAGCCATGAGATACAAGGATTATCCTTTTGCAATGAAGAGACTATATAAGTATGAGTCTTATGATGTAACCAATATCATTACAGATACTAATATATATATATTTGGAACGGATGCAGGATTTGACGATAAAATACTGGATGAAGGTATAGATGTTAATAATGATATAGGAGCGTTTAGGATTTATCACCTATATGGAGCACATTCACCATATTATCTTACAGAGAATGCGGATATAGATTATGCGTCTACACCTATAGCACAGTGGAGAGGAAGCCTTAAGGTAGTGTATGACTATATAGATGCACTTAAGGCAGTTGGAATATATGATGACACAACACTTATCATCATGGCAGATCACGGATTCAATAATACGCAGATCAATTCTGTTAAGGCAGCCGGACTTGCTGTTGATGAAGATAGAACCAATCCGATTTTTATCATAAAGAGAAGCGGAGAGAGAAATGATAAGATGCGAGTAGTTGATTTACCTACATCACATGATGCGTTTTTTGATACGATAAGAGAATCAATGGGACTTTCGGTGGGTTACAATGGAGCCGTATGGGATCGTTGATCATTTATGTGTCTTTTAAATTACATAAGAGTATAGTAGAATAGACGGGAATCATAGTGCGATTTGGTAGGTCGATTCACAGAATGAGTATGGTAAGACATAATAAAAAGATTTTCTATTCCATTTTGGGAGTGAATTACATAGCAATCCTTATATATAACTTTTTAACACCTCCGATGTCGGATGATCTGTATTGGAAGCCGGGTGTCTATACATCTTTCTCTGAGATATTGTGCGATTCATGGGCGTATTATAATAATTGGCTGGGCCGTATTGAGTCATACATTTTCACCCGTCTTGCAGATGCTCATCCTAAGCCTTTGTATAATGTTATCAGCAGTTTGTTTTTCATAGCATTAATTTTCGCTTTATATTGTAATGTTGAGCGTGAAGAGAAGTACGATTGCAGAACACTCTCCTTTATTTCGTTGTATATATGGATATGGGGAATAGATTTTGCTCAGACCATGCTTTGGGTATGCGGTACGTGTAATTATCTTTGGTGCTTTGCTATAGAATTTGGCTTTTTGGCATATTACAGGCATGTTTTAAAAAGTGCGGACAGCAGGCAATATGTCTCTGTGGGACGTAGAGTGTTTACAATAATTGGCATTTTTGTGTGGGGATTGCTTGCAGGAAATGGTAATGAAAGTTCGTCGGGTGGTGTGTTTTTGCTCGTAATGTACTTTACACTTATATCCGCCCTTAAGAAAAGCAATGGTTCATATAAGTTGTTAGTTCGCATTAGGAATAATATTGACGCAGTTGAAGTTTCGGGGATACTTGGACTTGTATTGGGAATGATCATTATGGTATTCGCGCCCGGTAATATGATCCGTGGTGCCGTAAGTGTGGAGGAAGAGAGCCAGACGGGTCTTTTGCTGTATTTGGGAAGGTTTATTAAGATTAATAACATAATATATGATTATATGCAGATTCTTATTGCTACTATTGTGATACTGCTTGTATATATCCATATATATAAAGGCAAGAGAGTAAAAGATATGATCGACATATATGCATATGTAAGCATAGCAATAATTTCAATATATGTTATTATACTTACCACGATACCCATGCCGAGAGCTTTTATGGGCGGAAGTCTGATCTTGTTGATAGCAGCAATTCAGCTTATCCAATATATAGAGAAAGATGATAAGGTATTGAATACCGCCTGTATAAGTGCGGTTATATTGATGACGCTTTATATGCTTCATTCCTATGTGTGCAATGCAGCCAATCTTGTTCGTATACTTCGTGAACTGGAGGAGCGTCAGGAATACGTGGATACACAGAAGGAAGCGGGAAATTATTCATTGGAGCTTCCTATGCTAAGGAAAGAATGGGATAACAGATACACATATATATACCATAAAAATGATGTTAATGAAGAACCGGATTCCTTTGGAAATCAGATATACAGAATATATTACGGCCTTGATGAAGTCATAGGTATACCATGGGAAGAGTGGGAAGAGAAGCAACATTAGGAGTGCCAAATAATGTCTAAGATAAGCATAATAATACCCGTATACTTTAATGAAGGTGAGCTTCTGCCGCTGTACAAGGATATGAAGGAAAAGGCTCTGGAACCAATTTTGCGTCAGGGTGATGATTATGAATTGATCATGGTGGATGACGGAAGTGAAGACAAAAGTTGGTCGGAGATGCAGCAGCTATTTGAAATGGATGACAGGATCAGCTTATATCATTTGTCTCGCAATTTTGGAGAACATCCCGCCATATTGTGTGGGATGGAACATTGTACAGGTGATTGTGCGATCAATAAAGCCGCGGATCTCCAGGAGCCGAGCGAACTGATCTTAGATATGTTTGCCAAATGGAAAGAAGGATTTAATGTTGTTATAGCAACCAGAGCGGATAGAGAAGAGGGCGCAGTTCAGAAGTTTTTTGCCAATTTGTACTATTGGTGTACAAAAAAACTCGCCTTTTCCAATATGCCGGATAAGGGCTTTAATATAGAATTGCTTGACAGACGCGCCATTAATGTACTTCTTAATATGGATGAGACCAATGCTGCCATAGAAGGACAGATTCTTTCTTTGGGATTTAGGACTGCTATGGTACCGTATATCAGACGCGCCAGAGAGATAGGTAAGAGTAAGTGGACACTTAAGAAGAAGATCAAATGCTTTATGGATATGATGTTCGTTAATTCAAGTTTACCTATATCTTTTGTGGGCTATGTAGGAGGCTTAATAAGCCTTATATCTTTTGCTCTGATAATCTATTATCTTATCAAATGGGCAGTTGTCGGTGAACCGGTAGCGGGATGGACCAGCTTGTTTATTCTCATATTATTTGCGTTGGGAGTTATTATGGTATCGCTCGCAATACTTGGTAATTATATATGGAGAGGGTTTGAGGCTGTTAAGAGAAAGCCTGTATATATAGTTGAAGATGAGATTAGACATTAACAAGATTGCATCAAAAGAAAAGAAAAAGAATCCTGTACTGGTTGCGATTGTTTTGATTGCAACTCTTTTTCGTTTATATCTTGTACATAAGATTCCGTTATTGCTTCAGGGAGATGCCAAATACGATGATTTTCTTATCGTTAAGTATGCTGACAATATTTATCATCACTTATGGTTAGGGGCATATGATCATACAACATTATTAAAGACGGCCTCTGCATCATTGCTCCTTGCTATCGGAAGATTTTTGGGGATAGGCTTTGGGATGTTTGTGGCATGTATATACGTTTTGGCAGTACTTGTATTGGTACATGTGTTTAACAAATTGATCAGGAATGATGTTTGGGCGACGTGCACATATCTGTTTATTTTGTATTCCCCGATAATGTTTCATACCGAAAATGTACAGAAGATATACAGAGGTGGATACATTGTATCGTTTTCGCTTCTTGTTATATCTGGGGTTGTAGGAGTATTTATTTCTTGTAAATCGAAAATACGACAAATAGCCACATGGGTAATCCTTGAATCAGTTTCTTTACCGATATTCTGGTTCCTTAAGGAAGATTCTGTCTGGATTTTACCGTTTGTAGTGGTTGGCATTGCAATGAGTGTTATGCTGATATTCAGTGAAAAAGAAATTGATAGAAAGACGGCGCGAATAATACTGTGTCTTCTTCCTCTGCTAATTCTTTTTCTTTGCAAATATGAGTATAAAGATAAGAATTTTTATGAATATGGTATAAGGACGGAGACGGACAGAAGCGGAACGGAGTTTTCCGGTGTATTATCGGATCTTCTGCATATAAAGGATGCAAGCAAGGGAACATCGTGGGTGACAAGGGAGACAATGCTTAAAGCATGTGAAGTAAGCCCAACTCTTAATTCTGTGCGGGAACAATTATTATCAGCGTATGATAGACAGGCGGAAGAAAACGGGGATGTAGACGGTGATTATATGGTCATGCCACTCCGTGAAGCTGCGATATATGCGGGAGCTTATGATGGAAACGGAGTTGATACAGAACAATTCTACGGGTTGATACATAATGAGCTACAGCAAGCTTTTGCAGACGGGTTATTGACCAGAGAAGATGATAGATTATACATTTCCGATGTGGCTAGGGGATATTCTGTCAGTGAACTAAAGGAATACTATGGAGAGCGATTTGTGGATATGATAAGAATGCTTTTGTCATATGATCATAATGAGACAAGCATTAAGGTTTCAAACGGAGATGTTGATAATCTTAAATTGATGCAACTGTATGCAGGTAAGAATTACATTACCGACGATACAGATAAGGATCAAATCTTAGGATACGAAAAAACCGTGAATATGATTGAGAAGATCGCTAATCTGTATAAAAAAACGGGAAAACCAATCTGCAAATTAGCTATATTAGGTTTTATAGTCGGCATTTTTTGTAATCTATATGCAATTAAGGATATTAAAGAAATACCTAAGAGAAGGGATGTAGAAGATAGGATATGGACCATAGTAATCTCTTCCGGGTTATTCCTGACATGTCTTCTTTTAGTGTTTGCAGTTGTATGGTTCTGCAATTTTTTGACGGATTGGAAAGTATATGATTATTGTAGTGCAGTGATACCTATAATTGAATTGTTGGAGATGATTGGTATATATTTACTCCTTACATATATTATAAAAATCGGAAAGGTGCTGTATGTTCGTATTCGTTAGATTATATGGAACAATTATATTGTGTGCGATATTATGTGCGATAGCTGATAGATTTGTCCTTAAGAAAGAGAAGGATATTGTCAAAATCGGCTCGGTTTATTTTGTGGAATTTTATGTTTTTGTATCAGTATTCCGAGCACTGATGGGAAATGGCAGGGAGCAGTTAAGTTTCTCATTTTACGATAAAAGCATACAGGGGTATATCAAGGTTTTTATACTGTTGATTGGTATATATTTCGTTAATTATATTCTGCGTCATTTCATCAGCGCTTTTTGTGAGTTTAGGATGCATGTTGTTTCGGGATTTGTTTTTCTACAAACGTTGGATACAGTGTTTATAGGAAATTACTCGATGTATGCAACTTGCTTTATGGCTGTTGTATCGCTTGGAATCGCAGTATTAACTCTTTGCGTTAAGCATTTTTCTAAAGTCCTGGAACCGGTACGAGACAGCGGACAAGGGAAGCGAATGGGGCTGCTCTGTATGGCGACACAGATAATCGCATTTTCCGTTCAGCATTTCATATCAGGACCGACAGAATTATATTCATATAACAGCAGTGAATTCATTTATGATTATAAGACTCTTTTCGGTATCATGTTCTTTGGAGCCATATTTACAGCGACACTTTTGATTATACTTATATACAAAACTGTTAATGACAGGATGTGTGAAATATTGACCTTGATAATTGCCATATATAATGTCATGGGCTATTTTCAATATTTTATGCTTAATGGAAAAATGTCGGTTATAGATGGAAGTGAACAAAAATGGACAGAAGTACAGTTGGCAATAAATACAGTGATATGGATCAGTGCTGCAATTGTGATGGTAATAATATATGTTAAAAAGGATAATGGCTTTCGGATATTGACATGGATTTCGGCCTATATAATTATTGTGCAGCTGGTAGCAACCGGCTATTCTATAATAACTACAGATGTGTTGAATAATAAAACGGAACAGATTGTTTTAGATAAATCGTTGGAATTATCTAAGGATAATAATGTTGTTGTTTTTGTCCTTGATGCATATGATACTCAGGAAATATCAATGGTTTTGTCGGATGATTCCGGTTTTCTGAACCCTCTTTCTGATTTCACGTACTATGTAAATACATCGAGCCGATTTTATTATACAGATCTGAGTATGCCATATTTTCTAACAGGAGGAAATGGGAATCCCAATATTACAAAAAAGAGTGAAGCCTATGCATGGTACGCTGATTCTATATTTTTGCAGACAATTTACGATTACGGGTACAGGATTAATGTGCTGACAGAAAGAAAATATGTTGATAAATTTACGCCGTATAACCCAATAAATAATTATGCTGAGGATAATTACTGTGTTCTTGATATGGAAAGAACTCTACAATCTTTTTCTAAATGCGTACGATATAGAAATATGCCGCTCATTCTAAAGAAGCTTTTTGAGTACAGCATGTACGATCTATCAGATAATATTGTTGATTCAGATATTTACAAATTCGGAAGAGATGATGTTTTTAATGATATGGTTAAAAACTATGGTATAAAGATAAATGATTGTAAGGGAACGTTTGATCTGTATCACCTTTATGGTGCACATGCACCATATTTTTTGACGCAGGATTGCAGAACAGACTATAACGGAAGTGATCCTATGTCTCAGTTTAAGGGCAGTTTAAAGGTTGTGTATAATTATATTGATTGTCTTAAGCAAATGGGTCTATATAATGCAACAACAATAATAATCACTGCCGATCATGGACTTAATCCCGGTCAGGTAGAAGCGTTGAAGGCGGCGGGTGTTTCTTGCGACGAAGAGAGAAGTAATCCTATATTCTTTATAAAATCTAAGGATGAATCTCACGAAGAAATGCGGATAGAAGATAAAGAGATTTCACACGACCAACTGTTTGATACGATAATGTCGAGTATTGATCCGGAATGGGATAATGCCTATTATGGTACAATATGGAACTGAGAATATATCTTTACTAGACATAATGTGACAATAAGTGCTATCATACCGATGAATAGATTATTATTTCATCTAGAGGTTTGAATGAGACAAAAAAACAAGGTATTTAATTCAAAATTATTCTATAGACGAACAAGCTTAGTCATTTATGATATCGCAGCGGTGTTGTTATCGAGTTTTTTGGCTATAGCCATGCGTTATGAGTTTGTGCTTGAGAGTATACCGGAGTATTTTCTCCAGACAATAATCAGATTTCTTCCTATCAATGTGATCATCACGTTGATAGTATTCTACTTTTTTAAACTTTATAACAGTCTTTGGGCTTTTGCCAGTGAGACTGAATTGCAGAACCTTATAGCGGCGTGTATTATATCCACGGCATTGGATGGCATAGGTTTATATGTTGTAAGAATCAGTACGAAAGCGGTTCCAACAAGTTACTACTTTATGTATGGATTTATTTTGATAACACTGATCTTTGCCAGCAGATTCTCGTACAGGTTTTTACGGAGCCAAAAGCATAAGTTGCATAATCGTAAGAATACAATTAACGTTATGGTCATAGGTGCCGGAGACGCAGGTAATTCAATTATAAAAGAGATAGTGACCAGTAATTTTTCTACAATGAACGTTGCTTGTATCATAGATGATGACCGTAATAAATGGGGCAATTATATCCAGGGAATCAAAGTTGAAGGCGGAAGGGATAAGATTCTTGAATGCGTTGATACGCATAGTATCGATGAGATATTTGTAGCAATGCCGTCTGCATCCAGACAGACAATTAGAGAGATTCTAGAGATATGTAAAGAGACGGAGTGTAAACTTCGGTCATTGCCGGGAATATATCAGCTTGTTAATGGTGAAGTCAGTGTCAGCAAGTTAAGGGATGTGGAGGTAGAAGACCTCCTCGGAAGAGAGCCTATACAGGTGGATACTGATTCCATTTTAGGATACGTGCGGAATAAAGTTGTGTTGGTTACGGGTGGCGGCGGATCGATAGGAAGCGAACTTTGTCGCCAAATTGCAAGCCATAATCCTAAGCAACTAATTATCCTTGATATATATGAGAACAATGCATATGAGATTCAACAGGAGCTGATACATAAGTATCCGGAGTTGAATCTATTGGTTCTCATAGCATCAGTCCGTAATACCAATCGTATGAATATGATATTTGATATGTACAGACCTGATATCGTATATCATGCAGCAGCTCATAAGCATGTTCCTCTTATGGAGACAAGCCCTAACGAAGCTATCAAGAATAATGTGTTTGGTACATGGAAGACAGCTCAGGCAGCCGCATATTACGGAACCAGGAAATTTGTTATGATAAGCACAGATAAGGCGGTCAACCCTACGAATATCATGGGGGCAAGTAAGCGTATCTGCGAGATGATCATACAGTGTTTTAACAGGCATTACGATACGGAATTTGTAGCGGTAAGATTTGGTAATGTACTTGGAAGTAACGGAAGTGTGATCCCGTTATTCAAAAAGCAGATAGCACAAGGTGGCCCTGTAACCGTTACTCATCCGGATATTATAAGGTATTTTATGACTATTCCGGAAGCCGTATCATTAGTTCTTCAAGCAGGAGCATATGCAAGAGGTGGTGAGATATTTGTTTTGGACATGGGAGAACCGGTGAGGATTCTTGATTTGGCTAAAAATCTTATTCGATTATCCGGATACAAAGTGGATGAAGATATTAAGATAGAGTTTACAGGGTTAAGACCGGGTGAGAAACTGTATGAGGAACTTCTTATGGATGAAGAGGGCCTTCAGGATACAGCTAATAAGATGATTCACATTGGCAAGCCTATAGAGATAGATGAGATGAAGTTCTTTGCACAACTTAAGACTCTTAAGGAAGAAAGCAAAGGTGAGAATGTGGATGTAAGGCCACTTATACAAGAGATTGTACCGACATATAGATTTAATAGATAATAAAATGTTTTATATAGAAAAAATATATGAGAATAATTCATGCGGTGGTTGTGAGATCACAAAAAAGAATAGAGAGAACAGTTAGGGTCTGTAGCTATCTGAAAACGCGCAGATTTCTTAATTATGCACAGAGACGAGCTTTTTATTTGGCTATCCTTCAAGGAAAGATAGATGAGGAACTTGTGATAAAGGGTGGCAAAGAGCATTCAGATAAGACTTTTTTTGTTATAAGAAGAGATGGTATCAGAGCAGGGCTCTTTTCTTTATATATTACAACAATTGGATGGATCAATTATGCCTTGGAAAAAGGATATATACCTGTTGTAGATATGTCTATATACAGGAATAATTATATTAACAAGAAAAAGCGAGGAATAGATAATGCATGGGAATACTATTTTGATCAACCTTTTGGGTATGGAATTAAGGATGCTTATGCAGCCAAGAATCTGATACTCTCGAGCATAAAATTTACAGATAATAGACCGGATCAATCAATGAGCTTTTTTGATAACATCAACGGTGTGAAAGACAGATGGAAGGTGATTGCTGATAAATATGTACATATTAGAGGGACTGTTTTGAATGATATGCAGGAAGAGTATTTTAAACTGTTAGGAGAAAAACGTAAAGTACTAGGCGTGCTGGCAAGAGGAACAGATTACAATCGATTGAGACCGAGTAAGCATCCAATTATGCCGGGGATTGATGAATTATTGTCTGATACAAGTAAGTTGATAGAAGAGAGCGGCTGTGATGGTATTTTTCTTGCCACTGAAGATGTGCATATAATGGAGGCATTCAGGGAGCGTTTTGAAGAACTGGTTATAACTAACGATCGAGAATATATAGATTACAAAGAGGGGTATATTTGCCAAAAACACAATGCTAGAGATGATGATGAATATCTCTCTGGTAAAGAGTATCTTACTACGATATGGATGTTGTCAAGGAGTGCATGCGTTCTATGCGGAAGAACAAGCGGTGCGGTTGCCGCAGTGCTTATGGCTGATAATGAGTTTGTCTACAGCAAGTTTTATGACAAAGGAGAGTATAAGTAGTATAGTTTTGATAAGTGAATATGAAAAACATGAAAAAAACCTATGTAACAAAGGCATTTCTGCCGCCAATTGATGAATATATAGAAGAAATAAGTGATATCTGGGATACACATTGGCTTACTAATATGGGTAAGAAGCACAATGAATTGGAGAAGGAACTATGTGAGAAACTTGGTGTTTCAAATGTTTCATTGGTTTGTAATGGACATATGGCTTTGGAATTATCGATGCAAGCCATGGAATTAAGCGGAGAAGTAATCACATCGCCATTCACTTTTGCCTCTACTACACATGCAATAGTAAGAAATGGTTTAAAACCGGTTTTCTGCGATATAGATCCTAATGACTATACAATAGATGTTAATAAGATTGAATCGTTGATAACGAAGGAGACAAGCGCTATTTTGCCGATTCATGTGTATGGAAATATATGTGATGTTGATTCGATTCGGGATATCGCAGATAAGTATGGATTGAAAGTAATATATGATGCGGCACATACCTTTGGGGAAAGTATTAATGGGATCGGAATAGGTAATTTTGGGGATGCGTCATGTTTTAGTTTTCATGCCACAAAGGTATTTAATACTATAGAGGGCGGCGCAGTATGCTACAAAGATAAAGTATTTGGTGAAAAAATATATCAACTAAAGAATTTCGGAATTAAAGATGAGGAAACTGTTGATGGAGTTGGTGCAAATGCAAAGATGAATGAGTTTTGTGCGTCAATGGGTCTTTGTAATCTAAGGCATATTGATGATGAAATCGCAAAACGAAAAGAAATATACGATGCATATTATGATAATTTGAAAATGGTTAAAGGCATTAAATTGAATAATATTCAAAAAGGTGTAAAGAGCAACTATGCCTATTTTCCCATTAAAATTGAAGATGAATATGGCTTAAGCAGAAACGAATTACATAGAAAATTACTGGAAGATGGAATTGTTACTAGAAAATACTTTTATCCATTAACAAGTGGATTTGATTGTTTTAATGGTGTGTTTAATCCAAGCGATACTCCGGTTGCTTTAGATATAAGTAATAGGATCCTTACACTTCCTATTTATTCTGATCTGGAAATTGATACTGTTAACTTAGTCTGCAAGAAAATTAAAGAAAAATGATATCGTCTGATAAAACATCGCAAATGAGTATAATATCGTCCCCCAATCGACCGCTTATCAGTATTGTTGTTGCTGTATATAATGCTGAACAGTTTGTTGAGAGGTGTATTAACAGTATAATTGATCAGACATATGAGAATCTTGAAATTATACTTGTTGATGACGGAGCAACTGACAGAAGCGGAATCATTTGTGATCAAATGGGGGCGCTGGATAGAAGAATCAGGGTTATTCATAAAGAAAATGGTGATGGTAGAAACCCGACGAATGTAGGCATTGAAGCATCTAATGGAAGTTATATAGGAATAGTAGATGATGATGATTATATCTGCAAGGAAACATATGCAGAAATGGTTGAGTTGATATTATCGGAAAATGTGGATATGGTTGTATGCAACTATGCATATGTAAATGAAAAAGGAGAAGATTTGGGGGCAGAATCTCCTATCATTGAAGATGAGATTATATCACCTCACGAATATCTGAGGCGATTGACAGAACCTATGAATAGTTATTATGTCACATGCTGGAATCGACTATATAAAAGATGGATTCTGGAGAATAATCCATTTCCTGTCGGATATGTGTATGGTGACAGTTATAATGTTCACAGATTTATTGATAAATGTCATAGAATTGCAATTACAAAGAATAAGTATTTTTTTTATACCCAAAGAGAGGGGAGTCAATCTCGATCATCAACAGACTATAGATTTTTTAATTTGATTGATTCGTATGCTGAACGAGTAGAATATTTCTATGAACGAGATTATTATGATTTGATACATGACACAGTTGAACAGTTAGCTGATATATATGTTCAAATAAGACGTAGATATCTTTTTAGAGAAAAAAAGCGACTTCATGGGCATAAAACATCATGTAAGATTAGAAGAAAAATAGGAATTATAATGAGACAAGTTAGGCCATATTGTCATCCCAAAACAATAGGGAGAGTAAAATGGGTTGATTTCGTTGTGTTAAAAAATGCAATATTGGATAGATGTAAAAAAATCAATAAGTGATTGTGAGGAAGAAATGCGGCTTTTTATAACATCTGCAGGAAGAAGAGGGTATATAGTTGATTATTTTGAAAAAGAGTTAGATGGAATAGGTGAAGTGTTTGTGGGTAATAGTAACCCTTATGCAACATCACTCTATCATGGAGCAAAATATGTTATTACTCCACCGGTATATGATAGTGCTTATGTGGACTTCTTGCAGGATTTTTGTAAAAAATACGGGATTACGGATATCCTCTCGCTTTTTGATATGGATGTCACGATTTTGTCCGGATACAAGAATCTGTTTAGAAATCTTGGAGTGAATATACTTGTTTCAGATCTGGAAATAGTTGATATATGCAATGATAAATGGAAGACATATTTATTTTGTGTAGAGCATCAAATCAAAACACCGCGCACATATATAAATATGCAATTGTTGATGCAGGATATCGATGAACATAAGCTATCTTTTCCAATTATTATAAAACCTCGCTTTGGAATGGGATCAATATCAATATTTGAAGCTGCTTCAAAAGAAGAATTATATGTATTGGCAGAAGTATGTAGGCGTGGAATCAAAAATAGTTATATATGGAATGTCGATAACGATAGTTCGCTAATTTTTCAGGAGAAGTTATCAGGACAAGAATATGGGATAGATATTATTAATGATTTGACCGGAAAGAATTGTGCAAATGTTATTAGAAAAAAGATTAGTATGAGGTCAGGGGAAACAGATGTTGCTATGATTGTGGATGATGAAAAGTACTATGAGTTTTCAAAGCAGCTGAGTTTATTCACAAGGCACATTTTGAATTTGGATATCGACGTTATTGAGATGAATGATGAGATCTATTTACTGGAGATGAATGCAAGATTTGGAGGAGGATATCCGTTTAGTTATTTGGCCGGTGTGAATCTCCCACGTGCAATTATCAAATGGCGTAAGGGTGAAGCACTAACAGATGAACTGAACATAAATGCGTATGGCGAAGTTTTCCTTAAAGATATTTGCTTTGTTAAACAAACTGAAGATAATAGGATGATGTTTAAATGAATATATTGGACTATTTGGATAAAGAAACAGATAATTACGACGCGAAGCAACTAAAAAAACTTAAAGAAAGTCATAACACTTGTATTGTATGGGGAAATGGTGACCTTGCAGTTAACGTGATTGAGTTGTTAAAGGAAAATGGAAAGACAATAGATTATATTTATGTTGATAGAGAGTATAAAAGTGTTGTTTCCGAATCAAATAGGAATGGTATAACTGAAAATATTCCTGTAATTGATGATATTTCATCTGCTTTGAGGGATGGCGAAGAAGCAGATGTGGTTTTGGGACACGCCAGATATGAGAGGTCTATTGAACTATCAGCACAAAATAAGAATATCAAGATACAATTTTATAAGTTTAGTAATCCTTTCAAAGAACACGATAGAAGAATATCTTTAGAATACATAGAAAACAATGGACACAGGTTTAATACAGCCTATGAGTCGCTTGATGATGAACTGAGTAAATATAATTTTATCAGCTATATAAACTCGAGGATAAATAAAGATACTCGTTATATAGATAGTTACGATGGAAACTATTACAATAACAGTGTGTTTAGGGTAAAGCCGGATGAAGTATTTGTTGATATAGGTGCATATAATGGTGATACAGTACGGAGCTTTATAAAGAATTGTGATGGACTATATAAATATATATATGCATTTGAACCGCAAAAAAAGGCTTATGAAGAATTGTGTAAATATATTAAAGAAAACGGGATTGCAAGAATAAGCCCGTTTGACGTAGGTATTTATAAACAAAACGGAGTGATCAAATTATATGAGAATGACACTTCTTCATATCATGTTGAGGGTGATTTAGATACCGGAGTTATGAAGGAGATAAACGTCTGTAGGCTTAAAGACGTTGTAAAAAAGAAAGTTGATTTGATAAAGATTAACCAGCAAGGAGATGTATGGAATACACTTGAGGGATGTTCGGATATAATAAAAAGAGACAAGCCCAAATTAAGTATAGTAGTTGGGTTAGATGTTGAACATTTATTACGAATACCAATTATGATTAAAAGTATTGATGAAAAGTATAGAGTATATCTTCGCTTTTTAGGAGAACTGCCAAGTAGATTAACTTTATTTGCTGTATATAACGGGAATTAAGTAAAAATGAGCGTATTACGTAGATTAAACCATATATTTGATAAGAATCAGAAATGGACTATTGCCAGGATTATTGTGCTGATAATAATCGGCACGTTATTTGAATTAGTGGGCATTACAGCAATTCTACCTTTTGTAGAAGTGGCCATGAAACCATCCAAGATACATGAGGATAATCGACTCAATATAATTTATAATTTTTTTAAATTGGACTCAGTCGTGGAGTTTCTGATATTGATGGGTCTTTTTCTTATTGTTGTCTATATTCTTAAAAATATTTTTTTGATATATATGAATGATCGGATATTTCGGTTTACGTATGATAGTCAGCGGAAACTTGCAATTCTTTTATTGGATGCTTATCTTAAGGAACCATATACTTTTTTTCTAAATCACAACAGTGCTGATATGGTGAGAAATATTAAAGATGATACTGATAGGATGTTTGATGTCATTGTGTGTGGAATGCAATTGGTAGCTGAGACAATGGTCACAATTGTATTGTTTATATATTTGTTGTATAGAGACAAGACTATTACTATCATTGTTGGAATTACATTGTTGCTATTTGTTTTTGTCGTAATGAGAAAAATAAAGTCCGACATAGAAAGCTTTGGAGAGAAGACAAGACAGGCAAAAGCAGATTCTACCAAGTGGCTCCTTCAGACTTTTGGCGGTATAAAAGAGACAATGATTCTTGATAAAAAGGGTTTCTTTTCTGACAGGGTAGACGAACAATACGAGATATTTGCTACAAACCAGCGTAAGTATCAGGTAATGTCGTACATACCCAAACCACTGATGGAGTCCGTATGTATTTGTACTGTGCTACTTGCTATCATTGTAAAACTTCTTAACGGAGTATCACCATCGTATTTTATATCAACTATAGCGGTATTTGCAGTTGCTGCTTTCAGGCTTCTTCCTGCGTTTAATAGAATTACAGGATATATTAACAGAATGGTATACGGTATGCCAAGTTTGAACGCAGTATATGAAGAACTTGTTGCTGTTGAGCAGCTTGAGCACACAAAGTCAAAAATATCTTCTGAGGAGTTGGTTTTTAATAAGACCATAGAGATTCGTGATTTATATTATTCATATCCCAATACGGATGTTTTGGTATTAAAAGATATCAATATGGTTATTCCAAAGAATAAATCCGTGGCATTTATCGGAGCTTCCGGTGCCGGAAAGACTACTTTGGCTGATGTGATTCTTGGCTTATTATCCCCTAATAGAGGTAGTATTCTTGTAGATGGTGTGGATATAAGAAGTAATATGAGTAATTGGCAGAAGAAACTCGGTTATATTCCACAAAGCATATTTCTGATGGATGACACTATACGTAGCAATATTGCGTATGGAATAAATGAGCCCTATATTGATGAGGGAAGGCTTAATCGGGCTTTGGCAGACTCTCAGTTAAATGAATTTGTTTTATCTCTGGAGCGTGGACTGGATACAGAAGTAGGAGAACGAGGAGTGAGACTGTCCGGAGGGCAGAGGCAACGTATTGGTATAGCAAGGGCATTATATGGTGATCCGGAGATTTTAATCTTGGATGAGGCTACATCAGCGCTTGATAATGACACAGAAACGGCTATAATGGAGGCTATTGATAATCTGAGTGGTAAGAAAACTTTGGTAATAATAGCACATAGATTATCGACCATAAGAAATTGCGATTATGTATATGAGATAACCCCTGAAGGGATAATTGACAGAAGTGGTGAAAGAATAGAATAAAGCGAGCTAACCGATGCAATAGAATAATAGGATTATTATGAACAAGGATAAGAGAATAGTAAAGATCAATTTCTCTGATATGTGGGGAGATTTTGATGTCCATGAAAATTTTATTACAGATGCAATTAGAGAGCTGTTCGGGAATTATGAAATATCAGAGCAACCGGACTTTTTATTCTTTTCGTGTTCCGGAACTAATCACTATAGATATGACGATTGTATTAAAATATTTATAGCTGGTGAAGCGGTTGTGCCGGACTTTAATATATGTGATTTTGCTATTGCATATCCATATATTGAATACGGAGACAGATATCTTAAACATCCGGCGTGGTTTTGGCATACGCCGCCTATGCCGGTGGGGTTGTCTGATGATGAATTGTTGAACAGAAGATTCTGTAATTTTGTATATTCTAATGAAAAACGAGGTACTGCCGTAGAGTTTAGGAAAACATTTGCAAAAAAACTCATGGAGTATAAGTCTATAGACTGCCCCGGTAAGGTTTTAAATAATATGCCGTCGGGATCTATTGAACCGAGAAAAGGAAATTGGAGAGACGGTAAGATAGATTTTATCAGAAACTACAAGTTTACGATTGCATTTGAGAATTGCAGGATGTTTGGATATAGCACGGAAAAGATAGAAGATCCGTTCATCGCGCACTCGGTTCCGATATATTGGGGGGATCCGGAAGTGGGGAAATCATATAATATTAATTCTATGATTTGTGTTAATGGGTACGAGGATGATCTTGATACTATCATTGAGAGGATAATTTATATTGATACTCATGATGAAGAATATCTTAAACTTGTTAAAAGTGATCCTGTGATAGGCGATCCATTAAAAGGGATGAAAGACTTTAAGAATTTTTTGTATAATATAATTGAGGGCAAAACAGAAGCGATGGAGAGAGATCCGATGGGATTCGGCAGAGTTATGACTGTTCCTGAGTACAGGACAGAGGAGTTAATTCGAATGTTGGAGAAAAAGGTTATGATGAAGCTTAAAATACGTAAAAGTTAGGATTAATGTTATCCCACATGGTTGTTTTCAATAGGATATTTTATAAAATGATGATAGAATAAAAAAGTATGATGAAGTAGGAGCATTCCTGTAATTCATAAATAGCGCCAATTGAATAAAAAGAGACCTATCGATATGATATAGGTACATCTTGACGGATGAAAATACCAAATCAAACCGGAGGTCTCACATGAATTATACACAGAACGAAAAAATTGAACAAGTAACAGACACAACACTGGTAATCGGTGTAGATGTCGGAAGCCAGCTTCACTACGCCAGAGCCTTTGATAACAGAGGCATGGAACTTACAAAAAGGGTTCTTTCATTTCAAAACAGTATTGAAGGATTTAATAACTTCACTCAGTGGGTAGAGAAGATCCGAACAGAGAATGATAAGACCGACGTTATGATAGGCTGTGAGCCTACAGGACATTATTGGTTTGCTTTTGCAAAGTATGTGTCCGATCATAAGATGACATTGGTAATGGTCAATCCCTTCTCTGTCAAGAAGATTAAGGAACTTGATGATAACAGTCCTAAGAAGACAGACATAAAGGATCCGAAGACAATAGCAAAACTGGTAGTGGATGGCAGGTATTCCATTCCATATATGCCGGAAGGCATTTATGCAGAGATAAGAGATCTGGTATATAGCCGTGACAGGATTGTAAAGCAGCACAACATATCTGCAAACAGGATCCAGAGATG
>ODAI013807836.1_pt1 | contig 149602 bp, 194 predicted proteins | sample 1539321 | NCBI WGS metagenome assembly ODAI01 (sample SAMN02144231, study PRJEB22623) | gut metagenome | biome: sheep rumen | host: Ovis aries | place: New Zealand
GATGAGGAAGCAATTATAACTAAAATTACACAAAATGTAAATGTTCAATCGTCTTTAATTACTTATCAAATAAGTGCAGTAAGTAATGCCTTTTTAAGCAATATGGGTGCTTATGATTTCCCTGAACAAGAAGAGAAACCAAGCAAAGTTATAGAAGAAATTTTGTGAGGTGTTAATTATTATGGGTTACTAGAGGTATTTACAGGAATGAGAGATAAGAAATTGGTTATGTCTAAAGGTCTTATTCCACAAGATGATGCTATAGTTCAAATAAATGCAAAAACAAATATAAGTCCTTTAGATTATCTATCATATTTAGTAAGTTGTATGCGTCCTTGAGGAACAGATTCAGATAGTATTCAACAAGGTTCAGTGTATGCTTTAAATATAATTGATACACCAACACAAATATCAAATACTGATACTACAGGAAATTTTATTTTTGATGGCTCATATTTTAAAATTACAAAGAATGATAGGTATAGTGATGCTTTTGATACTTACTCAATAGATATAGGTTTCCCAAGTCAAAATATAGTTACTCAGTTCAGTATCGACCAAGATGAAAATTATGCTTTATTATATGATTTTCAAGGTAAAATAAATCAATCTCAATATGTCAACTGAATAGGTGATGATGGTAAAGAAGTGCAAGTGTATGCACCTGTAGTTTCAAGCAAAAACAATAATTATAGAACACAAGAGGATGATAAGAATTGGTGAACAAAGGTCACAGAATACCCAATAAAAGTAACAATAACCTTAAAAGGCTTATTAAGACCAGCAATACTAATGAATTATGTAAGATTAAACACATATTTCTGAGGTCAAAAATTCAATGCAGGGTGTGGCTTATTTATCATAACGCAACAAGTAGACACTATTGGGTTGAGAGGGTTCACTACCACTTTATCACTAACAAGAGTAGGTGGAGATAACTCATAAATTGTATAATAAATTAAGGTAGGTGTAGAATATGATTACAAAAGCCAAAATATTACAATTACCAAAAGGTGCTTATCAAAATGAGCAAGGTGAATTAGTAGTAGATAATAAATTTAAGATTTACATACCTATCTTTAGAAGAGCTGGTGAACCAATAGATAATCCTTTAAGTGCATCGACTATGTATGCTACATTGTGCTATAACCCAGGTGCAGAAAATGGTTATAGAGTAGGTGATGTTGTTTATATATCATTTGAAAATAATCAAATGGGTGAACCCATAATATTAGGTAAATTATTTTTAAATAATTCTCAAGAAAGTTTAAACACTACTTATTTAGTAGGTGATGAATTAAATATATCTAATACTGCTAAATTACCTATAAATACAACTATAGGTGATAGGTCAGGGGAAGATATAGATGCATTATTTAGAAGAGTAGATAATACAGAAAATAGAATAAGTAATTTAAATGATGATTTGACAACATCTAATGTAATATTAGATAGCAAAATAGAAGATGTATGTGAAAATTTAAGTAGTGATATTAGTGAATTAAAGGAAGATGTTGATAATTTAAGTAAAAAACATATTTATAAATTGGATATGACTGCAAGTTATATGTCCAATAGGTGTTCTGCTAGTTTTATATTCGCTTCTAATGTTGATGTTAATGGTGGTACATATACTTACCCACAACTTCTTGGAAGTTTTGGCAGAATAGAGATAAATGGTTCTGGTATGGTTACAAACTATTCAGATTTTGTGTCTAGTTATATGAAATTTAATCTTAGAACTGGGTATGTTGAATACATAACTACATCTGGTTCAAGTTTAAGTATTCCATTATATGCAGGGACATATGTAATAATAAAATTATTATAGGAGGTAGTTATAAAATATGAAATCAATAGGTTTCCCAAAAATGTTTGGAACAACAACTTCTTCTAATATAATAAATGATAAAAAAGCAACATTAACTAACATTAAATTGTTATTAGGTTCAGAGAAATCAACTTTAATTGGTGACCCGTATTATGGAATTAAACTTAAATATTATATGTTTGAGCAAAATGGTAAAATATTAAAAGATATTATTATAGATGAAATATACACACAAATAAAAACATTTATACCACAAGTAATAGTTAATAGAAATGATATAGATATTATTCAAGATGAAAAAGGTAAATTAATTGCTAATATAAGAGTAACCTACTTAGTAGATTATACACAAGAAAACTATAGCCTAGTTTTATTTAAGGAGGAATAGATTAAATGATTAATAATGAAGAAATTAACATAAGTAATCGTAGTTATATTAACAAAGATTTTCAAAGTATCTACCCAGAATTAGTAGAACTAGTTAAGAAATTTACTAATAGATGAAGTCCAGAAACTACTAATGAAAGTGACCCAATGTTAGTATTGCTTAAATTATTGGGTTTTATGGGAGATAAATTAAACTATAATATTGATAAGAACGTATTAGAAGCATTCTTACCAAGTGCTACACAAGAAACATCAGTTAGACAATTACTTGAAACAAATGGCTATACTAAAAAGTATTATCAATCAGCAAGTACATATATCTCATTATTATATCAAGGTGAATTAACTACTGATAAATCAATTAAGTTTAATGCTTTTGAAACACAATTTACTGATGACAATAGTAGTATTACTTACACTTTATTACAAGATATAATAATGACTAGTGGCAATGTAACTTATGGTGGTTTAGATGGTGGTTTAATAACAGAAGGAACACCAAAAGACTTAACTATAAATGGTAATACTTCAATTCAACTAAGTAATTTAGATGATAATTATAGATTATATTTCCCTGAAACAATGGTTGCTCAAAATAGAATTTATGTTAAAAATGTAGAAAGTAACGATTGGAATACATCAGGTAATTCTGGAGATGGATGGTCACAAGTAGACAATTTAAATTTATATACACCTAAATCAAAGAACTTTAAATTTGGTTTTGATAGTAATAAGAATTTACCATATATCCAATTCCCTGATGACATAGTTGAATTAATTGGTAATGGTTTGAATGTTAAGTATATAATTACTAGTGGTATTAAAGGTAATATATCTAGAGGTAGATTAACTATATTAGGTAACCCATCAGAAGATAGTTTATATTATTATAATGGTAGTGAATTTACAGATGAGAATGTTATATTAAATGATAGTATAAATAATCAAAAATTATTAAGAATATTTAATTATTATGCTTCAACTAATGGTGCTAACCCAGAAAGTATAAATGATGCTTATAATAACTTTAAAAAGACTATTGGTACTTTTGATACACTAGTCACACCAAGAGATTTTGCAAATTGGCTATATTCTTATATAAACCCAGAAACTTCTTACCCATTAATAAGTAATATTCAAGTAAGTGATAGAAGAATTGATACTACATTCTATCAACCAATATTAACTTACAACGAGTTTGGTGTTACAACTGAATACAATACAATAACAAATAGTGATAGAAAATCAATAACACCATTTGACTTAGTGTTATACCCTTTAAAGAGAGTCAATACTTATACTACATATGACCAAAATGGTAATTTAAGAGCAGATAACTATGATGCTACATTTAAACCAGCATCTTTAAATAATGTAGATTTAATTACACTATTACAAGATGTTCAATCAATAGACCACACATATTTAAGAGTAGCAAACAATGAACCTTATTTATATAAAAATAAATATACCTTAAATATTAAGGTGTCTACAATAGATAAAGTAAATGAAGTTGAGAGAAGAACTATAATTAACAACATTAAACAAGCATTATTTGACAATTTCAATTCAAGAGAGTTAGACTATGGCTATGAGATACCTATGGATACTCTATATGATGTAGTATTAAATTCAGATACTAGAATAAAAAATGTATTATTAGATGACCCTATTATCAATACATATGTTATGTTTGGAAGTGGTGAAGACAAAAAATTAATAGACATCAACGAAAACAATTATGTAAATATGGTTGCTAGAAATGTTTTAGCAGGAAAAGTTAATCTATATGAATATTATGATAACTTCAATTTTGACTATACAATGGGTGATGTAACACCTATCAATAATGTAACATCAATGACACCAATATTTACATTAAGTAGAGGTACTACAAATTACACATTAGGTGAAAATCAAGTAGTTCAAGTATTTGGTAATAGTTATTCTACTAGTCAAACTGCAACAGTTGGTGTAAATTATTATTGATATTCAGAAACAACGATAGATGAAAATAAGGTTCATAAAATATTAGATGGTGAAGCACTTTATATTTCTTATACTAATTCAGATAATGTATTAAGAACATATAAATATACTAAAGGTGAAATAATTACATACAATGAACAAGGTAAATTAATTGGAACTGAGCAAGTTGAAAATAACATTATTGAACCAACATTCACATTAAGACCTACTACAAATAATGGAACAATTAGAGTTAATTCTGATATGCCAGATAACCCTAATTTTAATCAATTAGGTGCAAATCAAGAAATTAAATTTAAAAAGAAAAATCAAAAGGTTTTCAATAAAGGTGTATTTAATTTCTATTGGAAAAGAAACAACTCTAAAAATGAATTATTCTTAAATGGTGAGAATGAAATTATTTTAGGTGAAGATGAATATTTAATGTACACAGATACAACTAAGTCAAGTGTTGAAATATTTAGTACAGGAACTAAGATAAATAAATCAAAAACAGGATTTATCGACCAAGATTGAACTTGTACTTCAATAGACACTAGTGAGTTAATAGATGGTGATTTATCTACATATGCTGGAATAGATTGAAAATTATTAACGTTTAATACAGATAATACATTAACTATTTCAAAACAATCAATCTTAACAATGACTCAAGGTGATAAGATAGTAGAGTTATCAGCAGATGCAGATATTGATAATATATTGCGACCATTTAATTCATTTAAATATGAGTTATTAGATGGAACAGGTGATAAGTTTGAAGACAATGATAATTTGTATGATTATAAGATAAGAACGAGATTAGACATATTATCAGGTCCAGATTTACCACAAACACTAGTTGCTGGTGAAAAAATTATCATAAATGATGATGTAGACAACACATTAATAAATAAAACATTTAGAACAAACTACTTAATTCAACGTTCAGGAAATGGTACAATAGATACTAATTTAGAAGGTATGAATTTTAATTTAATTACATATGAAGAAGAAGATGACCCTAGTGTAGAATATAGTGGTGAAGTAATTAAACAAGGAAATCAATATAAAATTGAATTTAAAAGTTTGGCATACACTGGTAACATTGCAACAATAAAAATAAATGTACCATATGTTTCAGGTAAAAAAACTAAATTTATGGTTTATTTCTTTCAAAAAAATAATGGAGAAACAGTTAGTGTTAATAATGTTGATGCTCAAGCATTAACTAATGGTTTATTAACTAATGGTGTCAATATGCTTACTACCAACGATAAAGTAACAAGTGTAACATTTACAATTACATCATCATTAAAATCAATTTCAGAAAGTTATATTGTCATTGATGAAGTTAAAGTTATAAGTGGTATTAATAGTATATTTAATTTAAATAATGAACAAACTTTATATGATGAAATTGATGCCTTATCAGGAAGTACTATTAAATTTTATTCTACTTATACTATCCCATACGCTAAATTAATAGACATAGATGATTTTAAGAAACCAGAAGTTTTATGAGATAAAAATAACGTAGTAAATAAATTTACATTAGCACAAATTGATTTTGGAACAAGTAAAATAGATGTATTAAAGTCATCATTAAAATAATAGAGGAGGGTATATAGTTATGATTAGTGTTAAAAAATATACCCCTGAGGTCTATTACAATAATTCAAGAGATTTCCAAGCAGTAGGTAGAATATGTGAAATTTTATATAATTACATTTTAATGAATGTTGATAATATGTTAGGTTTACCAGTTAGTGATAATACAAACCCTATTTTATTAGATTTAGCACTTTTAACAATAGGGTTTGATAGACACCACAACTATACGAATGTAGATTTAGTTAAATTGGCAGAAATATTCAAATATGTAATGAAAATTAAAGGCACTAAGAAAGCAATAGAAGAAGTAATTTATCTTCTATTACGAAGTCAAAACATAGAGGAAGAAGCATTTATATTAAATATCCATTCATTATTTGGCACTATAAGAAATAGAGATTGAGAACCTGATGATATAAACCCTGATATGTTCTCAATAGACTTGTATGTATCTAATAAATTGAAGGATATAATTTTGATTGAAGATATGTTTGATTATATATTACCAGCAGGGTTTATTTATCATATTTATGCATCATCAACATTTAAGAGAGAAGCAACTACTAAATTAAATTCTCACGTTGAATTACTAAATTGTGGTAATGGTTATACATCAAATTCAGTATTTGGACAAGTAACTAATACTGAAACTTATAATAATGAAGATAGTGACCCTATAATTGATTTACCTAGCACAAGTAGAACATTTACTACATTAGTTGTCGATAGTGATTTAGTAAAGTTAGATGAAAATGGTGATACTGATAATAAGTGGTTATATCCAGAAGAAAGTCAGGAGGAAGAGAATAATGGCTAAAAGAAAACCAAAAGAGCAACCTGAAATAAAAATAACTGATAGTCAGAAATATAAAGGTAGTGCAAATATTAGAGTAGTCAAGAATGGAAAAACTATAAAAAATATTACACAACACAATTCTGGTAATATGCCACTATTTACCTTTTTAGTAAATTGTCTTGCTGAAAATTATGTAAGCAATGATGTTCCAAAATATATTTCTCTTGGTTATTTTAATAATAATAATTATACATCTTATTCAAACATAGGTGTTCCTAAAACATCTCAATTTATTACTGCATCATCTAATAAATACCAAATAAATTATCAATTTACTATACCTACTGTAACTCTTTCAGTTGATGGGGAAGGTGACTTAATAATTAATACTTTAAGATTATATAATCAATCAAATAGTAGTTCAATAGGTGAAAATGTTCCTTTTGAAAATTCAAGTTGTTCAGCAGAAATAAGATTAAATACACCTATTGAGATAGAAAAAACAGACTTACAAAAATACACACTATTCGTTACTTGGTCATTATACATAACTAGTTCAGATTAGGAGGCATAGATATGGCATTATTTTTTAATTCAAATGATATTCAAGTTTTCCCTACTGCACATAGAAGTGCAAAAGATAGTGAAGGAAAACTAATAAAAAATTCTCTAACATCAAGATTAAATACTGAATACAATATAACAAACTTAGTTGAAGGTTTATTAAATCAAAATATAAATAATGGTAATTTTGTTATTGATTGTAAAAATCATATAATAACTTTTTGTATGGGAGGTTATTATTTTAAGGTTACATTAGATAGTAGTATTACAAATCTTTGAGTAAAATTAAATACTAAAGATTTTGATTATGGTAGAGAATTGGTACCAGACAATTATTCTAGTGATAGAGAACTAGATGTATTAAGTGGCGAGGATTATGTATTTAAAGGTTTAACTTATCTAACTAGTGACCCCACTAGTGACCCTGAAAATACTGATTATTATTTTCAATTATTGAGTAATGGAACAATTCCTGAAAAAAGTAAATTAAGATTTTCAATAGACCAAATAGGTTATATGGTAAATGATGTATGACACGCTATATCTAGTGAATTTAGTACGAATACATTAACAGCAAATAATTTAAGTACTACTAATTTAGACACAGATAACTTAACTTTAAATTTTGATGATATTAAGTCAGATGGTGAGGCTTTACAAATAGGTAGTGATGGCTCAGTTAGTTTAAATGATTTAAGTACTAATGGTGAAACAGCAAGTGGTAATTATGCAGTAATAAGCAAAGTATCTCAAAATTCAATAGGTAAAATAAGTGTTGAGCAAAAAACTTTACCAGTATCTACGAATGTTGAAGATAGTAGCGACACTCAAAATATAAATTTAATTACTAGATATGCTGTAAAGACATATGTTGATACTAATAAAATAGATAAAACAGATTTAACATTTAGTTATAATAATGGAACATTAACTATCACTAAGAATTATTAATAAAGGAGGCTATTATATGGCTATAAAATATAATAATAGTAATAACCTTAGAGAAATAACATTTGGTGAAGATGATGTTAAATATGTTAAATTTAAGAATGGTAATGAAGATGAAATGCTTGTGTGAGCAAAGCCATTTACTTTAACATTAAAATCAACTCAATGAACTTACATTAAGAAAGTAGATGTAAAAGTAATCACTAGGAAAGAGCCAACAAGTTCTGACAAAACGTTTGAATATCCTAATGCAAATTTTGATACTACAATTTATTATGGTGAAGCACTTAAAATAATAGTTACTACTAAAGATGGTTACCATTTTGGTGAAACAGAAGCAACTGATAATAGTGCGAACTACAATACAACGCAAGAGTATACATTGAGTAATATTTCAGACAATGTAGAAATCAATATTGCAACAATACAATTAAATAAAAATTTAATTACTATAGACAAAGTTGAATATAATAGAACTAGTCATAAGGGTCATATAAGTTCTTGTTGATTAGATACAAATAGTCAATCTACAAGTGGTATCACTACAAGTAAATATTATAATTATGACACAACAGTATATGGCTTTGTAAAATTAAGAGATGATGGTGCTAAAAAGATACCTGATGGTTGACAACTAATTTCTGGTTCTGTAGGAAAAAAAGATGCTATTTATCGTGTAGGTAGCACGAAAGTTAAAGCATATGATGGTTATAATTTTGGAACTATTGAACTTGAAACTAATTCATACACATTAACATTTAGTAGTTCTGGGTACACTAGTTGAAATTCTACTAGTAGTGTAAGTGTATATTGAGGTGATATTATAAGTAAGAGTGATAACACCTTAACAATTTCTAAGGGTGACTACAATTCATTTAATTCAGTTACAAGAACATATAGTTTCTTATATAATGAACCAACTAAATATTACTATTATAATAATACGTTATCACCATCAACTATACCAAGTTCTATAACAGAAAGTATAGCCTTTAAAGTATCAAATGAAAGAAAAGAAAAGATAATTAGAATAAATATCACTACTGGTGGAAATAAATGCTTGATAAATCTAAATAATACACCAAGTAATTGGATTTCTAGTAAAGATATAATTGCAGGAACAACGTGATATTTATATTTTATGTTTAATAATAATTATTATAACGACACTAGAAATACTGTTAGTGCATCAATAAATGGAACAAATCAAAATTTCACTTATACAAATAGTGATAGAACATATAATTCAAGAACTTGAAGAGTATATAGACTTACATTTAGTAATTATGTTAGTTCAAGTGAAAATATTGAAATTGAAAGTGTAAATTATTCATTTAATGGAACTACTAATTTATTAGTTAGACAAATAGATGATTTCTTCTCATTTGATTGCTATGTTGAATATGATGAAGAGAGTGGAAGTACAACTACAAGACAAACTTTAAGAAATTTAAGTGATTATAGTTTAGAAACTACATTGAGAACTAGGGAGAATTCATCATCTCAAATTTTTGAAAGAACTGAAACTATTTATCCTCGTGATTATGTAGAAGCAGGTGGTAATTTTGGTAGTGGATACTATTGAGTTAAATTTAAAAATATTGATGATGTATATTATATTAAACCTTGACAAAATTCAAATACTGGTGGTGGTGGGACTAGTTTCCATTCTCAAGGTTATTGGATAATCTACAGTGATACTGGTATAGCGTTTTAGTAATTTTATACTCTTTATAAGAACTTATATAAATATTTATATAAGTTCTTTTTATTTTTATATTGACAAATTAAATTTCATCGTTTATAATATAGACGTAGATAAACATAAGTGGTCTTTCCACTCAGAAAAAGCGTAAGTAATGGTTAGAACAGTCAACAATATCTACAATAAGTTAGGAGGAACTTATTATGAAATATTATATTCCAAAGTATTATTTAGCAAAATTAGAGAAGTTAGTTAAGTCTTTACAAAAGAAAACTAATGTTAAATTTGAAGTATTTGAAGATGATTGCAAGGTTGAAACATTTGTAGACCATAGCACACCAGAACACAAACAATATAGATACTTAACAATAGCAATAGAACTTGAAGTAAACTATAAGGTTGGTGACTATGAAATAGTTGCAGAACTAGAGCATACAGGTAATGGTAATATCATTAGACAAATTAATTTTGAATATGAAGTTCCTAAACTATATAGAACAACAGATTGTTATTGTGAACATTGTCAAACTAAGAGAAAGAGAAATAATACTTTCTTATTAGTTGACAAGCAACATAATTTTAAGCAAGTAGGTAAAACTTGTTTAAATGATTATACAGGAATTGACACTTTATCTATTGTTGAAAAAGTTAGTTCAATAAGTTTCTTACTACAAGCAGAATACTTAGAGTTAGATGAAGATTTTAAGGAATATCTAAGAAGTTCAGCACCTAGTTATGAACCATTAGATTATATGGCTAATTTATTTTATCAAATAGTTTTAAATGATGGCTATTCTAAAAATGCTAATGACCCATTTAAAGATTTAGATAGTTATAAATATAGAAAAGACTTAGAAGATAAGGTTGATGAAATACTTAATGTAGTAAACACTAATTGGTATAATGATAACTCTAATTATTGTTATAATGTAAAAGTTGTATTAGGTTTAAATTACATTGAATATAAACATTGGAGATTACTTATTTCTTATATTAATAGTGCAATGACTTATTTAGGAAATCAATTTGAATTAAATAATAATTATTTAGGTAATGTTGGTGATAAAGTAGAATTTGAAGTTAGAAGTGTTAAACTACTTTATACTAAACGTGTAGAAATAAGATTTAATCAATATGCTACTACTGGTGTATATAGAATTATTACAACTAATAATCAAATAGTAATTTGGAATAGTAGTAATGATGTACCAGATAACGTAAAGGTTATCAAAGGAACAATTAAATCATTAAATGAATACAAAGGTGAGAAACAAACAGTTATTACTAGAGGTAAAATTGTAGAAGTCAATCAACCTAAGGTAGTAGAATTACCAAAGGAAGAAAGAACTTATTGTAAAGCAATAGAACAGGCTCAATTAGCAGTATGGCTAGATTTATAGTTAGGGAATATTCATTATTCCCTTTCTAAACTAACAGAAACACGCTTATTTTTGATTTTTATTATAGGTGTGAGTAAATTATCATTATCAAAATAAAAAGCGATTTAAAAGGAAATTTAAGGAGGAATAAATTATGAAAGAAATATTAAGTGCATTATTTATGCTAATCGGTATGTTTGTTATTACTTATTTAGCAATCAATTATAGTATTTGGTTTATAGTTTTGGTATTTCCACTTTGCTTTGGAATTATACCTATTGCTAAGGGTTTAGAAGAACAAGATATTGAAGAATATTTTGAGGAGGAATAAATTATGAAATATTTATCAATTATGGATGTTGAATGTATTATGTGTTTTAAAGTTTTTAATAACAATCAAGATAAGAAAGATTTTATTGAATATCTTTTTCATTACAAATTGATTAGTGAGAGAACTAGAAATAAATTATTAAAAGAAATAGGTGAATAGTATGACTAAACAAGAATTAATTAAAGCAATGCACATTGATACTTGGTCAAAAGACAAGAAGCAACAACAAGAAATAAATAAACTAGCAATGTCTAGGTCTAAAGAAGTATTAGAGAAAGCATATCTAGTTTACCAACTTGTACCTAAGTATTTAGATAGGATTGTTGAATTATTGACAGGTTATAAAAAGTAATAGAAAATATTAGAAAACGTTTTCATAAAAAAAGTTCTATTTTTACTTTCATTTTTAGACTTTTTACTTGTATAGTATAGTAGAACTTTTCTTTTTAGTATTTTTCTTTTCCCAAAAAAAAGTAATAATATAACTATTTATAGTTAATAAGAAAAGTTATAAGATAAGAAAGGAAATAAAGATAAATGGTAGTTTGAACAAGAAATAATCAAATAGTAGATGTAGATGAACTGAAAATAGAATATGTTGATGACCATATGTCAAACACTAAATGGGTATTAAAAAGTGAATTAGACATAGAACTAGGAAGATATTTAACACAACAAGAAGCAGAGTTGGCTAAAATTAGAATGTTAAACCAATTATACTCTACATCTCAATTAGAGTATATTGAAGCACCTAGTTGCTTAGATAATTATTTGTTGAAATATATTGATTATAGTTCAGAAGTAGAGTATGTAAGAGATAATATGGGGTTAAGACACATAGAGTATGCTATTACACCAAACGGTGATAAAATGGTTATAAATGACCAATATTTAAGATAAAATTAGAAAGGAATTTAAAGTATGAGATTTTATGAATTTGAAAAAGCATTTGGGGAAGGATTAAATGGGTTATTCTCAATGAGCAAAGATTTGTATGCATCAATTAATAATGAAGATGCACCACTTGATTGTACCATAGATAATGGTGATGCTATTAAAACTTTAACTAGTTTTAATTCTTATTTAAATAATATTTATGCAATTTTATATGATGTGCATATACTATTTAGTGCTCCTGAGAATATGTGTGAAACTGATGAAGAAAAATCAATTAAATATGTTCCAACAATCACTAGTCTATTTTTTGATATAGATGGTAACTTAAAGTCCATTGAAAGTGAAGTAGATTATATTTTTGAGTGTATATTTGGAAGTATTAATGCAGGTACTACAAAAGATTATGAAACAAAATCTTATTTTGATGATATGTCTAGTTATTTAGTAGAATATATTAGAGATATAATGGATAAGTTAAGTTGTTGCCTTGAATATTTTATGATGAGTGATATTAATTCAGAACCTGAAAGGAAAAATTAAAGAATATGAAATATATAGAATGCCCACATTGTAGAAGACAATACACAATTCAAGAAATTTATATGCCTAATTACTTATTAGGTTATGCAAAAGATATAGTTAGAAATAGTGAAGGTGTAATAGAAGCCTTTGATGGTATTGAGCAAGACTTAAATGAAAAATTTACTTGTGAAGAATGTAATACAGTATTTAATGTTAAGGCTAACTTATCTTTTGAAACAGAGATTGTAGAAGAAGAAAGTTTTAATGATGATTATTCTACTACAATTTATAAAGATAGAATTAAACTAGAGGAATAATCTAATGATTACATTAATTGAAGATATACCTAATAAATTACCTGGTCTTACTTCAATATTTATTAAAATTGAAAATGTTTCAAAAGATGTGTTATTAGATATTGTCAGTGTAATTAAAGAAACTTGTGAAGTATATAATTATGACAAGAAAACTTATATATGAGAAGTTCCTTTAAAGAACATATCTGTTTTAATTGATAATTTAAGCGTTTTAGATGAAATAGGTATAATTAGTCACCAAGAGAATAAAAATCAAAATTTAAGCCTTGTAGACCCTTTAAAATTCAAAACAAGACCATTTGATTATCAACTTGAAGGAATTAACTATGGTATTAATCATAATAAGTGATTATTATTAGATGATATGGGACTCGGTAAATCACTTCAAGCAATATATGTTGCACAATCTTTATATGAAATGGGAAAGATAGAGCATTGTTTAATTTTATGTGGTGTAGATAGTTTACGCTCAAATTGAAAGAAAGAAATCGAAAAACACTCTAATTTAAGTGCTATGATTTTAGGTGATAGAATTAACAATAGAGGAAATATTACATATGAAAGTGTTGCATATAGAGCAGAACAATTATCAAATAAAATAGATGAATTTTTCATTATTACTACTTTAACTACTATAAGAAGTGATGATGTAGTTGATGTTTTAAATAGTGGTATTAACAACATAGGTTTAATTATAGTCGATGAAGTACATAAGTGTAAAGATGTTACCTCAATAAGTGGGAAGCACCTATTGAAACTTAATGCACCATATAAAATGGCTATGACAGGTTCATTGATAGTTAATAATCCTTTAGATAGTTATTTACCTTTAAAATGAATAGGTGTAGAGAAATCGACACTAACTAATTTTAAGCAATATTTCTTAATCTATAATGAGCAATTAAAAATGTATAAAGATTTTAAGAATATGGATGTATTAAAAGAAGAATTATCAGATTGTTCATTAAGAAGATTAAAGGACGATATATTAGAACTACCTAAAAAGAATATTATAGATGAATATGTAGATATGAGTGATGAACACAAGAAACTATATTTTAGTGTTGTTAATGGTGTTAAAGAAGAAGTAGATAAAATTAATTTACATAGTAATAACTTATTAGGTTTAATTGTAAGACTTAGACAAGCAACAAGTTGCCCTCAAATATTAACAAGCAATAATGTTATTTCAAGTAAGGTAATTAGAGCGAAAGAATTGGTAGATGACTTATTGTCAAATAATAACGACAAGATAGTTATATTTAGTGGTTTTAAAGAAACTTGCTATGATTGTTTCAATTATTTAAATGAATATAACCCAATAATAATTACTGGAGATACTAAAGAAGATGTATCTGCACTTATTGATAAATTTCAAAATGATAATGAGCATAGGGTAATAATTGCTACTTACCAAAAATTAGGTACAGGTGTAACATTAACTAGAGCAAGATATATGATATTTATTGATTGCCCTTGAACTAATAGTGATTATACTCAAACAACAGATAGAATATATAGAATAGGTACAAATAAACCTGTATTTATTTATAATCTTATTTGTTCTAATACTATTGATGAAAGGGTTGTTGAGTTAATTAATGACAAAAAAGCATTATCTAATTATATTGTAGATGATAAGATAGAAAATGATAATGCCTTAGCAAACCTACAAAAATATATTCAAGAATTGTAAATTAGTATTGACAATTTTTTAAATTAAGTATATAATTAAGGAGATGAAATTATGATAAAGTTCATTAAGCGTATAATTGCTAGTTTTAAATTTTATCATTTAAGGTTATATAACACACCAATTAGAAAAGTAGTTAGGGGTTCAAATTATTCTTTAACAGAATACAATGTTGATAGAAATACATTAAGAATAAGTTTAGTTGCTATATCAATGTTGTTAATCTTTACTTTATTTACTATATTGTAGTTGTGAGGTGAATCTTATGTGGTTTTATAAATTAGTCGAAAAAGATGGTGGAATATATTTAGAACACGTTATGATTGATAAACGTAGAATAAGAGATAGATTTAATATTTCACGAACTGATGAAAACTATAAGAAATTATGTGAAGAAGATAAACGATACAGTATGGCTAACTTTGTATTAACCTTAGGTGATGGCTCAAAGGTATTTGGAAGGTAAGGTGATTTGTTAAAATGGCAATGATGGACTATGGAGCAGTAGTGAAAAAGAATGGTAGAATTATAAGTGACATTAAAGGTGGTTTATTTCAAAATTTCTCAAATTTAAAGTATGAGTATGATGGTGAAGGTAAGCCTAATATTGATGAAACAATAGTTCAAGGAGAAGGTTGGGATGGCAAACCTATTACATTCTCAATGGCAGGTAATTATTTTGCACTTGTTGGTGATGAGCATTTCTTAATAGGTTTTTATAAATTAGGATTTAATATTGCAATAGATAAACAAGTAGTAGATAATATTCCAGATACTGATTGGTTTGATGAACACGTTAAACCTTTAAAGTTCACAATCAATAATGAAATTGACATTGTAATATCATTAGCACAAAAAGAACGCATAGACTATGGTTATATGAGTGTATATTTAGCAAAGTTCACATATAAAGGTGATAACTACGAAGTATTATTTGGTTATGGTGTAGACCCATCACTATTATTCACATTTACAGATAGAAATTATTATCATCATAAAAGAAAAGACTATTGGCATAAAATAGGTAATCGTTATGTTAGAACTGGTAAATGGAAGTATAGAAAAGGTCTTAAGTTTATTCGTAAATGGACTTGGGATGGTTTAAATGAAGAACAAAGATTAATTGTTCCAAAAAAATATAGATTAAAATAATGGAGGAAAATATGACATATACAGAGAAAGAATTAAAAGAAATTGAAGGATTAGACTTTAACACTATTACTACATATGAATTAGATAAAAATAAAACATATCTAATTAAGTTAGAAGTAGAAGATTTATCTAAGGATAAGGTTTATTCAATTTGTTGTGATTTAAGAGAAAAGTTAGATTTAATAGGAATTAAGAATGTATTAATTGTTCCTACTTTCTATGGTCAATCAGCACTCAATGTGTATGAACTAGAGAAAGATTAGGTGATATTATGGAAAAAGAAAATAATATTAAAGTATTCGAGTATTCATTAAGTAATCAACCAACAATCATTAGTAATGATAAAAATATAATATTTAACCAATTTTTAAAGGGGAATGAACAAGATACTGATGAATTAATGGTAATTGTAACCTATAAATTGATTGATTGTAGTTTAATTGACACCTTAGTTCAATATGATTATTCTCATAATACTAAGATGGCAAGAGATAGACACGAAGAGTTAATGGAAACAACTCAATGTTCCTTTGATGTTTCTGCTAATGATAATTATATGCACTGTCTATGTTTTAAAGATGGTAAACAAACAAATTATGGTATTTTTGACACTATAGAAAATATTAACAAATTATGTAGTGTTTATGGTTATAATTATTGTGTTATAACCTTATAATTGGTAGGTGATATTAATGAGAGCATTTCCTATATGGCAAATGAAGTATTGCACTCAATCAGTATTAGTTGATACAAGTAAAGTAGGTAGAGATAAATGTTATATTTATTTTGTTGCAGATAGAAATCATAAAGATTTATATTCTTTTGATGGTGCAAAAGTACGAGATAATTGTAAAATTATTTTTAACAGTAAAATTTATTGCTTTGATATTCCTTTTGAGTGGTTGACTAATGAAGGTGAATTACCTCAAGAGTTGGAAGAACAAAGACAAATTGAATATGATAAGTTTAAAACTTATGTAGCAAAAAATAAAAAAGCGAAAAGTTAAAAAATTTGCTTTTTTATTATTCTTTACTTAATTTTTAGTATGCTAAATTATGCACCCACGAAAAATTAAGAGAAAGAGAGAAAGGTAGTATATGAAAAAAGTAGTAAAAAGAAACAAAGAAATTGTAGATTATGATGAGGATAAGATTAGACTTGCACTTAAACAAGCAAATAGTGAAGTTCCTATCAAGCATAGAATAACCAATTCTGAAATTGACAATATTGTTTCATTTATTAGTTCACTTGAAGTTGACAAATTAAATGTCGAGGAAATTCAAGATAGAATTGAACAAAAATTAATGGAACTAAATAAGTTTAGATTGGCTAAACAATACATAACATATAGATATAAACACGAATTAATTAGAAAAAGCAACACTACTGATGAAACAATTAGAGAATTATTAGATGGTAAAAGTGAATATTGAAATACAGAAAACTCTAATAAGAACGCTAGGGTAGTAACTACTCAAAGAGATTATATAGCAGGTGTTTGTTCAACAGATATATCTAAAAGATTACTATTACCAGAAGATGTTGTAAAAGCACACGATAAAGGTATCATACATTTTCACGATATTGATTACTATGCTCAAAAATCATTACATAATTGTTGTCTAATTAACTTAGATGATATGCTTCAAAATGGTACTAATATTAATGGTGTAATGATTGAAAAACCACATAGATTATTAACTGCAACAACAATAGCAACACAAATAATTACAGCAGTTGCAAGTAGTCAATATGGTGGTACTTCAATTAATCTACACGATTTAGCACCTTTTGTTAGAGAGAGTTATGATAAATATGTAAAGATATATTTAGATAGAGGTTGTATACCTAGTCAAGCACAACAATATGCAAATGAAGATTTAAAGAGAGAAATCAAATCATCTGTTCAAACATTTAATTATCAAATTAACTCAATGTCAACAACTAATGGTCAAGCACCTTTCTTAACAGTATTTATGTACTTAAATGGTAATGTTGAATATAAAAATGAAATAGCACTATTAATAGAGGAATTTTTAAATCAAAGAATTTTAGGTATGAAAAATGATAAGGGTGTTTATATTACACCAGCATTCCCTAAGTTAATTTATGTATTAGAAGAAGATAATATTAAAGAGGATTCTAAGTATTGGTATTTAACTCAATTATCTGCTAAATGTAGTGCGAAGAGATTAGTTCCTGACTATATTAGTGAAAAAGTAATGAAAGAGTTAAAGGTCAATAGTGATGGTTCACATAGTTGTTATTCAGTTATGGGATGCAGGTCGGCATTAACTCCAGATAGATTTAGTGATAAGTTAGGAAATATTGCTAAGGCAAAAAATTATGTAGAAGGTCAACCAAAATTCAATGGTAGATTCAATCAAGGAGTTGTGACAATTTCCTTACCAGATGTTGCATTCTCTAGTAAAGGTGATATAAATAAGTTTTGGAAATTAATGGATAAGAGAACTGAATTATGTCATAAAGCATTACAATGTAGACACGAGAGATTAGAGCAAGTAACTAGTGATGTTGCACCAATTTTATGGCAATATGGTGCTTTAGCAAGATTAGATAAAGGTGAGAAATTAACTAACTTATTACACAATGGTTACTCAACTATATCACTTGGCTATGCAGGATTATATGAGTGTGTTAAGTATATGACAGGTAAATCACATACTACAGATGAAGGTGAAGAATTTGGTTTACAAGTAATGCAATATTTAAATGATAAGTGTGCTAAATGGAAAGAAGAGGAAAATATTGATTATTCTATTTATGGAACACCTATTGAGAGTACAACATATAAATTTGCTAAATGTTTAAAGAAGAGATTTGGAAATGATATATTTGTACAATTAGATGGTAAAGATAGAGATTATATAACAAATAGTTATCACGTTCCTGTTTTTGAAGAGATTAATCCTTTTGAAAAATTAGAAAAAGAGGCTAAATTCCAAAAATTATCTCCAGGTGGTGCAATTAGTTATATTGAATGTTCTAATTTAACTCATAACCCAGAAGCAGTATTAGAGATTATCAAGTTTATTTATGACAATATTATGTATGCAGAGTTAAATACAAAATCAGATTATTGTCAAAAATGTGGTTATAGTGGTGAAATACTATTAGATGATAACTTAGAATGATATTGTCCTAATTGTAATAATCGTGACCACAACTTATTGAATGTGGCTCGTAGAACTTGTGGATATATTGGCAGTAACTTTTGGAACAAAGGAAGAACACAAGAAATAAAAGATAGATATGTTCATTTAGACAATAAAGATTTAGAAGAATAGTAGGTGGTATCTATATGGGTAGATATAATAAAATTCGTAGAGAGGATATTTCAAATGGTCCAGGTATAAGGGTAAGTATTTTTTTACAAGGTTGTGATTTTCATTGTAAAGGGTGTTTCAACTCTAATACTTGGGATTTTGATGGTGGTAAAGAACTAACATTAGATAAAATAGATGAATTAATTAGTTTATGCAAAAAAGATTACATTAAAGGTTTGTCTATTTTAGGTGGTGAACCATTGCATAGTAGAAATGCTATAACTACTGCAGTGATAGCAAAAAAATTTAAAGATGAACTACCTAACAAAACTTTATGGGTATGGACAGGTTTTTTATTTGAAGATATTAAAGATGAGTTGGCTATGGAATATATAGATGTATTAGTTGATGGTCAATTTATAGAAGAATTAAAAAACCCTAATTTATATTATTGTGGTAGTTCAAATCAAAGAGTAATTGATGTTCAAAAATCATTAAAAGAGAATAAAGTAATACTATACAAAGTAGGTGATTAATATTGTTTTATATTGTTAGAGTAATGACAGTATTTAAAGATTGTTCCAAGTTAGTCAAATATTATGAGTTTAAAACATTAGAACAAGTAAAAGATTTTATTGATTGCAACTATGATAAAACTAATTTCAAAGATTATTCTTATGAAATAAAAATTTTAAAATGTGAAGAAATAATAAGTCAGTAACAAAAAAGTTATTGACTTTTTACTTTTTAAATGCTATAATATTACTAGATAAAAATATTAGGAGGAATATTATTATGGGATACGAAATGAAATTTTATATAGTTAGAAAGTCAAATTTAGCATTGGAAAAGGATGAACCTAAAAAGTGGGCAGAAAAGATTTCTGAGTTTTATTATTGTAACGATTATGGTTTAGCAAATTGGATTGACAATAATTATGGAGAAACAAGTTGTTATATATTTGCAGATGATGATAATACAGAAATATTAGAAGATATGTATGGTTCACCATTAATAGAAATACCTATTAAAGATATGATTGAATATTTAGAAACACATTCTGATGATTATAGAAGAGTAAAACCTTTCTTATATATGTTAAAAGCATTTGATGAAGATAATGAAGTTAAATGGAATAATGAGTTAGTAATATTAAAATATGGTTATTAATGGGAGGAATAGAATATGAAACAATACACATTATTAGTTATGACTAAAGATAAGGTAGTTCATATGAGAACTTTTTTAACTAAGAAAGAACTACTTGAAGCAAAGAGATACTTTGTTAATGATTTTAAAAATGTAGAACTACAACAAGTAGATAGAGATGGTTATGTTTGGTTTGCAGAAGTAAATGATGAGGAATAGTTATAGAAGGAGATGATTAAATAATGATTTTTGTTAAAGAGAATTTTTCATTATTAGGTAATAATTTCTTAGTAAATATACTTTACTGTGAACAATTATTTAAAGATTCAGATTTACATAATCTAGTAAATGCTAATATGAGTCTTTTAAAGAATAATCATATATTTTTGTATCTTAAATTTAAAAATGAAATAGGTATAGAAAGTGAAAGTTATTATCATATTGTTTCAGATAATGAAGATGATTATGAAAAAATAAAAAAATTAATCCATTCTAAAGTAACAATACGTTTAAGTTATTTTTATTTTAATGAAGAGAGTTTTAATGAGTATATGAACAAGTTATATCCTGAAATTGTAGGAAATTATACATATGGCAATTTCCTTAAAAAATTAGGCGATTTTGACAAAGTAGTGGAATATAATTGGGAATATTTTAAGATTAGTGATAGAGTTAAATTAGTTAAATATGCTCTAGGGTTAGATTACATAAATGTTGATAATTTTAGTAATAAAATATATAGTGAAATAAAAAGTAGATTTAAAAATAGAGAAATTAATTCTTTAGAAGAAAATATAAAGATAGAAAAGGAAGAAGATAGTATGAGAAGTCTTTATGAAATGTCACAAGAAGCAAGAAGAGAAAAGGAGAATTGTAGTATGATAAATATTGGTGAACTTTTTAATGAAATGTTTGAGGAAACAAAAAGAAGAGAAGAAGCACATATTTTAACACCTAAGATTGAAAGTATTTATGTCAATAAGGAAAAGAGAACAACAGTAATTAAATGGAAAACAGGTGCAACAACAAAGGTGACTTGTCACGAGAGTGATACTTGGGATTTAGAAAAAGGTATTATGGCTTGTATCACTAAATATGTTTTAGGAAATAACTACAACGCAGGGAATATTCTAAATAAGTATATTGGTAGTGTTAAGTATACTGATAGTAAGTAGGTGGCAATATGGTCTTACTAACAAAACAAGAATTTATAGATTGTTTAAACTTTATATATAAACAAGAAGAAAAGCAAGAGCAATTTGTTCAAGCATTAGAAAATCTATGTCCAGGAAATTATTGTGATTGTTGGTTATTTAATGATTATGCTGAAAAGTATATTGAATTACTTAAAAAGTTGATGAATGATACTTGTGATGACATTAGATATTTTCTATATGATATGGAAAGAGGTAAAGCCAGAGGTTATGTTAATACTACTTACCACAATGAAGAAGAACTATACGATTATTTAGTAAAAGAGGACAAGAGTGAATAAAAATGATATTACAAGAATTTTTAGATTTAGGTTTTAATATTACATTTGAACAACTAACTATAAATTATACTAGAGTATTAGAAGATGATGAAAGATACATTGAAATCTTTAATGCTTACGCTAATCATAATGAAGAGTTAGGTGACCACCTTTTAACACAGTATAAGATTAATTGTCGTAGTAGAGCGAGTCAAGGTTGTGGTAATGAAATGAAATTATGCTCATTAACTTTATATGAAGATAAAATGAGTAAAAGAATTGTTATTGAAAAAGACAGCATAATACTAATGCTTTATGTGGATAAAGACACTAATATTGTTGATAGAGTGCTAGATGCATTATGGTATTTTGGTTCTTGTTCAAGCCACACTGACATTTATGATAGAGATATTTCAACAGATAATAAATCTGCTAAAACTATTTTAAAGTGGATATATCAAAAAAGATTGAACAATGCTCAACACATTAGAAACCATTATAATAAAGAAATTAAGGAATTAAAACAAAAGTATAAAGATGATTTAAAAGTTGCTAAAGATGGTTTAGATTTCTTAAAACAATTTGAGGATGAATAAATTATGAAATACATAAGAACAAAATATGGTGAAATATTAGATGTGAATAATACTAATAAGTGTATTTATGTAATTAGAGATAGTAAAGAAAGTGATGATTTTCGTTATGTGTCATATCTTTGGGATAATTGGAGAAATTATTTTTTAGTTGATTATCAAAATTGTATGTTGTTTTCTTATAATTCAGCACAAAGTTTTATTAGTGATTTAATAAAAGAAAACCTAGAATATCAAAATTTAGTTATTGAATTAAGTCCATACTACCAAGATTGTAAACAAGCCGACACAATAGAAGAATTGTTTATGCCAAATGATTTACTTGTTGTTGGAGATGAAGAAAGCCAAATGCCAATTTTCATTGAAAGTATAGAATATTTAAACGCTTGGTTGTTTTGCCACGATATATACAAAATTAAAGAGTTTTACATAAAGCGTGGCAATGATTATCATTTGGTAGCAAAAATGAATGATGAAGGAGAATTTGAATTAATATGAGTAGATTAACTGAATATAAACAGGGTAAAAATTCTAACTTCCCTTATAAATTAAAAGATGAGGGAGTAAATACTGAATTAGATTGTATTCACAAACTAGGTAGAATAGAAGATTTATTTGAAAAATATAATGTTGAAAATATTGAAGAATTAGAAAAGATTTTAAAAATATTCTTTATGAAAGGTGAGAGTGAATAATAATGAGTAGAGTACATTTGGTAGAAAAATATATTGAAGTGTTAAAATCCAAACTAGGTGAAGCCAAAGGTAATTATAAAAAAGCACAAGGTTACGCTGATTGTGGTGTAAGAGCAAGTTATTTTAAGGGTAAAATTGAAATTCTTGAATATGTTATTAGTAATTTAGAGAAATTACAAAGTAAGGATAGAGGTGAATAGTTTATGTTAGTATTTATTATGTTAATAGTATTATTATTACTTACAATAGGTTTATTATTTTTAAAAGAGAAGTTTGATTGGGATTCTATTGCTTATAATACTTCATTTGTACTAGGTACTATTCTTTGTATTGTAACTGGATTAGGAATAATTATTTGTGGTTCAATGGCAATGATTTATAATTTCCCTTCAATAAAACAACAAGTTAGAAATGATTTAGAGCAAAAAATTGAAGAAATACAATCAGATTATAATTACATTCAACTTATAACAGATGATAGAGCAAAGAGTGTTGCAGTTGTAGAGTACAATAAACAAGTTAAAGAATTTAAATCTTTATTATTAACAGAACAATACATTTTAGATAATATTTGGATTAATTGGTATACTTGTTCAGAGTATGGTAATTATGATGTTAATGCTGTTGTTTATATAAAGTAAATAAGGATAAAAGGTAATAGATATGCTAAAATGTATTACAGAATTTTCCAAGGATGAAATGAAAAATATATGTAAAAAAGCAACCGAAGAAGGTGGGTGTAACCATTGCCCATTGGATACATATATAGGTTGTTTTTATGATTTTAAGTTAAATGGTTATCTTGATTTATTTATTGATACCAAAACTTTAAAAAGATATGTAGAAGAGGATAAGAGTGAATAATATGTGAATTATAGATGCAGGAAAGAAAGCAAATATTTTTCAATGTACTAATTATGAATGTATGTGTAAATTTATTGTTTTAGATAATGAAATTAAGCATATTAATAACTACTATTATGTTATTTGTCCAGTTTGTAAAAAGATAGTAAAAATAATAAATGATAAGAGTGAGTAGATATGGATTTAGAAAAAGCATATAATAAAATAGATAATTTTTGTTGTTCAAATCATAATACATTACAAGGTAATAAAATTAGATATTTAAATGGTAGAGAAGAAACTATTAATATGTTTAGTGATTACCAAGAAACTAAAGATGATGATTTTTGTAAAGATGCTAATGAAATGGTTGAAGCATTGGAAACAATCAAAGAAGTAGTTGATTTACAAAAAGAAATAGGTTGTTCATTAGATGTTTTATTTAGAGCGTTAAAAGATGGTATCTATTACGATGAAGAATTTGAACACCCAATTTTAATTTTAGATAAAGATAATTTTGAAGAAAATAGTTTTAACTTAATGGTTGTAGGAACAATAGTTTATCTAAAAGATTATAAGAAGACTTGGTGGCTTAAAGCAGATAGGAGTAAGTAGAATATGGAAAAAGAATTAGAAGAAATAAAAAATATCGTTGCTATTCATTTTGGAGCATTAGGGTTTTTAAATCCTAGTGAAAATGAGCAAATTTTAAAGGATAGAGATAAAGTATTAAACACCATAAATGAGTTAAAAGCAATTAAAGAAGCAAATCCTACTGAAGCATTAGAGTGCTTAAAAAATAATAGTGAGTTATTTGATAAAATTGCATTAGAAAATCCAAAAACTTATAAAAATGAAACATTCACTGAAGCATATTTATTTAAGGCAAATACTATTAAAATAGAACAAGCACTTATCAATAAGTCTAAAAAAGAACAAGGCTTCGATATTTTATTAAGTATATTAACTGATAATTTGGATTTTAATGAAGAAAAAGAAATGATGATTTATTCTACTGCAAAGGCTTGTGAGAATACGTTTGGAAAAGATAGCAAAGAATTAATATTAATTAAAGAATTATTAAATATTAATGAAAACAAATATATTGATTTTTGTAAGAGGTATTCAAAAGATGAATAAAGAATATTTAGAAGCATTAGAAAGATTAGCAATGCCAGATGATTTACATATTAAAGAATGTGAAAAACTAGGTATAAACCCTACACAAGATTATGAAGTAATAAAACAAGCATTACTTGAACTAAAAGCAATTAAGGAAGCTGAGCCTAGTAAAGCATTAGAATTAGTATATTTAATTAAAGATTATTTCCAGAATATGATACCATATCAAGATTGGATAAATGATATAGAAAAATACGTCTTAAAGGCACAAGAGCAAGAAAAGTTTATTGATAGTAAATTATCATTTAAAGATGGCTCAATCGCTTGTGGTTTTGACTATAAAGGTGAACATATTATTACTATGCCTTTAAATGAGTATGATAGACTTATGGAACAAGAAAAGACAATTAAGATTATTAATGAAAAAGGTGTAGATGTAGGTTATCTTAAAACTTGCAAAACACTTGAAGAATATAATTCTAATTGTTGGAATGATGAAGAAGATTTCAATAAGAAACTTACTCAAGAAGAATTTGACTTATTAAAGGAGATGATTAAATAATGGGTAGAGAAATAATCGTTAGTTTAAAAAGTGGTAATAAGACAGAATACGAAGATTTTGTATGTGGTAGAGATGATGCAACAAATTATATAGCACAATTAGTTTATAACAAAGTAAATGAATTTAAAGGTGATATAGATTCTTTATCTGATGAAGAAATAACTAAGTTATACTCATTGATATATAAATTAGATTTAAAGAATGAAAATTCGATAAATAAACAAATTATAGAACCACTACAAGAATATAAAGATAAGGACTATAAAGAAATTAATAAGGCAAAAAATGAATTAAGTGCATTAGATGAAGCACGAAGACATTGTAATGTGTATGATGAATATATGAAATTCACAGATGCAATGGAACAAGTACAAGAATGGTTAGATGAAGAAGATTATTCAAGAGCAGGCTCACTATTAGACGCAATATATAAATGTAGAGAAATAGTTGAGAAATGTGGATGTTCAGATTGTGAACTTTGGATAACGTTGAGTGAATAGAATGAGGTGATAATAATTATGGTAGTATTTGCTTGGATTTTATGGAGTATATATGTTTTAGGTTTTACTATCTTAACTGCTATTGCTGTAGCAAGTGTAGCAGCACTCAATGATGGTAGAGAAGTTGAATTAAAGATTAATTTTTTTACATTTTTAATGAATGTTGCTGTATTTGTATTTTTAAATTTATATTTATTTATGAAATAAGAGGTTAAAGTATGAGAAAAGAAGATAAAAAATTTATTTTATTTTGGTTAGGTATAAACATATTAATAACAATATCCTTATTTGGTATAATATTAATTTCATTGGCATATAAATCAGTTCCAGTTTCTGAACAACATATGTTTGACAATTTACATTCATATAGAATTTATTTACATTCTATGATTACTATTTTATGAGTAGTTACATTAAGCGTTATTAATAGTTTCTTTATATGTAAAATTAAATCAACAAATAAAAAAGAACAACCAAAGGAGTAGTATATGGTATTAGAAGAACTACATAAATCTTTTGAATTAAATGCAAATAGAATACCTAATTGGCAAAAGATAAGTAAATTATCTATTGCAAAAGGTTATGTAGAGAATGAAAAGAATTTAGAGTTAAGAGATAGTTATTTTAGTGCCTTTGCATTGAGATATTGGCACGAAATACCAACATTATATAGAGAGTCTAAATTCTTAGTAAATAAACTACATTTAACAATAGATGATATTGCAGATTGATATTTTGAAGCATTAATGGATGTATTTAAATATAGAGCATTTATGAATCCAGAAGTATTTAAATATGTTAAAGATGGTAATGAAGATAAATTTATAAATGGTTATGTTTATCGTGCTATAGATAGCACAAGAGAGAGATACTTTCAATATTATAATTATAATAAGAGAAAGTCTAATTTAGTTTCAGAAAGTTTAGATGCAATAGTTGATGAAAAAGGTGATTATGCACTAGTTGATAATAATAGTTATGGTGATAAGTACGCTAAAGTCGATAGATTAATTAGAAAATTAGTTGAAGATAATGAAATATATGAAGCACTAGTTATTTATGCAATCATCTATGGAAATAGTTTCTCTAAAATCTATGAAGATGGTGTAGCAAAAGCACAATATATTCCTAAGAAAGCAACTAATTTAATTAAAGAGTTATCAGAGCAAGAGATTGATGATTTTATTAGAGATTTTGCTAATGGTAAGGATATTTCTTATGATTTGTATAAATTTAGATTTTATTCACCACAATGGAATAATATTCTATATCAAAATGCGTTAGAAAAATTAAGAAACAATAAAGAGGTATTAGAGATATGTTATTAGACTTATTAAGAACAGATAATTATGTATCTTTTAATAAGCGATTAGCACACATAGTTGGGTTAGAACATTCAATATATATTAATCAAATTATTAACATAATGGGTAAGGCACAAAAAAAGAATAAAGTGTTCAAAGATGGTTATATTAAACTAGATAGAAAATATATATTTGAACAAACTACTTTATCTATTGAAAGACAATTAGAAATAGACAATAGTCTAGTCAATATTAAATTATTAGTAAAAGACTTTGAAGACCCAGATTTGTTAAAGATAGACACTCAACTATTAGCAGATATAACTTCTAATGAAGATGTTAAACTCAATAGTGATTTATCTAAAATGATAGGTAAGAATACTAAGTTAGATAAGCACACTAAAGATTTAATATTACTAGAAAATTTCAGTAGATACTTAGATACTGGAAATGAAGAATTAACTAAAGCATTAAAGGGTTGGATATTATCTTTAATTGAAAATAAAAAACCAATTAATAGTTCTATAATAAATAAATTTCAAGATGATTTATTTAATTATACACAAGGGAAATTAAAAGATGCTTTAGCATTAGTCAATATTGCAACTTTAAACGCATATAGAGAGTTCTCTTGGTGCATTAGATTATATCAACAAGAAAAACAAGTTATGCCTAAACAAGTAGCGAAGGAAGACGAATTATCTTCTAAAATATTCTAGTTGACAAAATAAAAAATTTAGTGTATAATTATTTACGCTAGACTGAATTAGGAGGTATATAGTGAACAATAATTGTTGAATGAAGAAGTATTGTAATCAAATAGATTGTGATACTTTTTGTATGAAGTATTTTAAGATAAATACTTTGTATGATTTATCATTGATACCATTAAATAAACGAACCCACGTTAATTTAAGAATAGATGATGATGGTAAAGATGAAGAAGCATTTATCAAATTAAAAGAGATTGAGAATAATATAGTAGATTTTATTAATAGTGGTAAAAGTCTATTTTTATATTCATCAATAACAGGAAACGGAAAGACATTATGAACACTTAGGATGGTAGAAACATATTTTAATAAGATATGACTAAAAAGTGAATTAAAGTGTAAAGTGTTATTTATTAGTGTTCCAAGATTTCTTTTAGAATTAAAATCAAATATTAGTGAGAAAAGTGAATATGTAGAACACATTAACAATAATGTGTTAGATTGTGATTTAGTTATTTGGGATGATATTGCAACAAAATTAGGAACAGAATTTGAATTATCTCATTTATTATCTATTATAGATACTAGAATTAATAATGGTAAATCAAATATGTTTACTTCTAACTTAAGTGGTGTTGAATTGAATAAGGCTCTAGGTGATAGACTATATTCAAGAATACAAAATTACTCAGATGTTGTGATAGAATTACAAGGCAAAGACAAAAGGGGGATTAAGTAATGATTCAATTACAAGTTTTAAATAAAATCCTCAAGGAAAAAGATTTTAGTATTGTTACTAAAAACAATTTAGATAGTTCTTATTTTAGTGATTTTAGACAAGAGTTTGAATTTATTAAAAATCATTATGATATATATCATAATATACCAGACTTATCAACATTCTTATCTAAGTTTACAACATTTAAAGTAATAGAAGTCAATGAAAGTACACCTTATTTACTAGATGAATTATTTAAGGATAAGAACACTAGAGATTTAGCATATGCTTTTAACAAAATTAGGGAACAAATGATGAGTGGTAATGTCGATGATGCAATGATTACTTTTAAGAAAGCAAGTGACAAAATACTACAAAATAAAGCACTTGAACCTATAGATATATTAAAAGATACTGCTAGATATGATGAATATATTGAAAAGACAAAAGACTTTAATAAATTCTATATTAAAACAGGTTTACCAGAATTAGATAAAATAATTGGTGGTTGGGATAGAAATGAAGAACTATGTACAATCATAGCACGTTCAGGAATTGGTAAAACTTGGTTAATGTTATTCTTTGCAGTAGCAAGTGCTAAACAAGGCTTAAGAGTAGGTATTTATTCAGGTGAAATGTCAGTAAATAAGGTAGGCTATAGAGTAGATACATTATTTGGTGGAATACCTAATGCACAATTAATGAAAGGTAATGAAGATATTAAAGTGCAATATAAAGACTATATTGATAGTCTTGGTGATATTAAAGGTTCTATATTTGTATTGACACCTAAAATGATAGGCGATTATGCTAGTGTATCTACATTAAGAGCATTTATGGAGAAATCAGAATTAGATATATTATTTGTTGACCAACATTCGTTATTAAAAGATGAAAAGGGTGGTAGAAATAATCAAGAGAAAGCCTATAATATATCTACAAGTATGAAGTTATTACAAGACTTAGAAAAGAAACCTATTATATGTGTTGCTCAAATGAATAGAGAGAAAAATGAAGATAGTGATTTACTTGATTTAACTCAAATTGCTAATGCAGATAAGATAGGTCAAGATAGTACCTTAGTATTAGGTTTATCAAGAGATAAGAACGATGAGAATATTGTTAAATTACAAATAGTTAAGATTAGAGATATGGGTGCTCGTAATAAAGTTTTAACTTATCATACAGATTTGAATTTAGGTGTATGGAAGTATATACCTGAAAATGAAGAAGTTGGTAGTGAAGAAAATAATGAATATGAGCATAGATATGATGTCGAAGGAGATGATGTGTTCTAGTGGATTTAATTATAGATGGTTATATCATAGACACACCAATTATCGAAATATTAACTCAATGTAAAAGAGAATTGACAAATGGTAAATTAAGTAGTATAATAGACAATGGTACTTGAGTTTCTATTACTTGCCCATTTCATAGTGATGGTCACGAAAGAAGAAACTCTTGTGGTGTTGTAAGTGACCCTAACTCTAAGTTAGAGTATGGTGTGTTTAACTGTTTTACTTGCAAACAAAAAGGTAGATTATATCACTTAATTGGAGGTTGCTTTGATGAAAGCGATGAATTTGGTAAAAGATGGTTAATAAGTAGATTTGGTAGAAAAGTATATGGTGTTAATTTAGATTTGCAAAAGATAGAATTACCTACTGACAAAAAGGTCAATTATTTAGATGAGAGTATATTAGATACATTTCAAAGTTACCATCCATATATGACACAAAGAAAACTAACAAGCGATGTTATATCGAAATTTAAAATTAAATATGACCCTAAAAGTCAATGTATCATATTTCCTGTGTGAGATGAGAACGATAATTTATTATTTCTAACAAGTAGAAATGTTAATTATAAATATTATCATTTACCTAAGGATATTGATAAACCAATTTACTTATTAAATTTTATTAATAAGTGAGATATTAAAGATGTAGTAGTATGTGAAAGTCAAATAAATGCACTTACTTGTTGAACATATGGAATACCAGCGATAGCATTATTTGGTAGTACATTAACTACATATCAAAGAGATATATTAAATTCTTCAAGTATAAGACATTACATATTAGCATTAGATAATGATGATGCTGGTAGAAAAGGTGTAGAACGATTTATAAAAATGATTAGGAAAGATGTATTTATAGACATTATGGAAGTTCCACCTAATAGAGATGTTAATGACTTAACACAAGAAGAATTTATGAAATGTTATTATAGTGCAATAAATAAAAATTAGAAAAGGAGAAAAGATTAGATTATGGCACAATTTAGTTATGAAAGTTATCAACAAAGACAACAAAACAAGCAATTTGAAGGTGGAAACATTAGATTCTTTAATTTCTTAAAGAATGATGGTGATGTAGTATTAGTAAGATTCCCTTACACTTCACCAAATGAATTTGAACTATACGATTTACATAGAGTTAGTGTTAATGGTAATTATAGATTTGTAAATTGTATTAGAGAAGCAAATCAACCAACTACTGCTTGCCCATTATGTGCAAAAGGTGATGTAGCAAAGGGTAGATTTATTGTAAAGATGTTAGTGTACGTTCAAGGTCAAAATGGTATTGAGGTAGTTCCTTGTGTATGGGATAGACCTACAGGATTTGCAAAGACATTAGCAGAAAGACTTAATGATTGTCACAATGTAGTATATAAGATTAAGAGAATTGGTGCAAAGGGTGATAAGAATACAACTTATGATATTATGCCTACAATGAATCCTCAAATCTATAATGAGCAGACATATCCAAGTGATTTTAGTGCATTTGCTAATTTTAAGCCTAACAATTTTGCTTTCTTAGATAGAAATTTTGAGGAATTAACTCAATTTGTTAATACAGGTGTTATGCCAGAAAGACAAAAGGCACAACCTCAACAAACAAATGAAGGCTATCAACAAACACCAAATCAACATCAAGCACAACAACAAAATTATTATAACCCACAATATCAAGCACCTACTCAACAATATGGTGCTCAACCACAATATCAACAACCACAGCAAAGTAATTTCCCAATGGGTGATGGTAATCCTTTTAATGAGCAACCTGCTCAACAACAAGTTTATACACAACCACAACCATTACCACAACAACCTACACAAGCACCAACAAACGATGGTAGTAAGCCAACAAGGAGATATTACTAAAATAAATTATTAGGAGGTTTCCTATGCAAAGTTTATGGGGAGAAGAGTTTGTAATTCCTACAAACGATGATAAATCTAAGGTTGAGGAAATTATAAATAAAATAAATAACCCAGAAAGTTTAGATAAAGAAGAATTTAAGAAACTCATTAAAAAGAAAAGTTTAACTCTATTAGATAGACTTAATCTACTTAATGAGTATGTTAAGAAACTATTACACGAGCATATTAAAGATACTTTAGTTATTAGAAGTAAAGAACAATTAAAAGAATACTTTGACAATATAATTAAAGATGGTGTATGAGCATACGATACAGAAACTACAAATTCATTAGACCCTTATACTGGTAAAGTATTGGGTCTATGCTTATACTCACCAAGTCAACAACCTGCTTATGTTCCTATTTGACACGTTGACCCATTAACTGATGAATTATTACCTAATCAAGTTAATGATGAAGATTGTAAAGAACAACTACAAAGAATTGTAGATAATAAGATTTATACAATAATGCACAATGGTAAATTCGATTATAAATTTACTAAGTTATCAATAGGTGTAGCATTACCTTTAGATTGGGATACTATGATAGGGTCAAGAATAATTGATGAGAATGAGCAAACAGCAAATCTTAAGTGGCAATATAAACAACACGTTGACCCTAACCATCCAGAATATGATATTGAAGAATTATTCCCAGTACCATATAAATATGTAGACCCTAATATATTCGCTTTATATTCTGCAACAGATGCTATAATGACCTATAAACTGTTTTTATATCAAAAAGGTATATTATATCAAGATGACCAGAAAAACGCATTAAAACTCTTTCTAGATGTCGAAATGCCTTTAATAATACCTGTCGCAGAAATGGAATTAGATGGTATTAAGTTTGATACAGGTTATGGTGATAGATTATTAACTAAATACACTAAGATATTAGAAGATTATGACAAAGAGTTAAGTGATGAATTATCTAAATACAAAGATACAATAAATACTTGAAGATTGAGTGCAGAAGCACTTGAAAAACCAAAAGTATATGCTAGTAAAAAGGTAAAAGATTTTAAGAATTATCCTTATTCTGATGCTAAAGGTCATTATAAATTAGGTAAATCAAAAAATGAAGTATTAGAAGACCCTATAAATACAGAGTCACCACAACAATTAGCAATATTACTTTATGATATTCTTAAATATGAACCAGCACTTGAAGATAAACCTAGAAGTACAGATAAGTTTGCTATGGAAATATTTGATGAAGAAAGACACTCTAATTTATGTAGAATAATTAGAGAAAGAAAATCTATTGTTACATTGTTAAATGATTTCATTAAAAAACTACCAACATTAGTAAACCCAGTAACTCATAAAATACATTGTAATCTAAATCAAACAGGTAAGGAAGATAATGGTGTTGTTACTGGTAGATTTTCAAGTAGTGAGCCTAATCTTCAACAAATACCTAGTAAGAACACTGAGGTAAGATTGTTATTTTGTGGTGATAAAATAGAGAAAGAAATTGAACCAATTAACAACACTTATTCTTTTAGTAATATAAGTGAAGTTCAAACTATTGATGGTTGAAAATATGCAATAGATTTAACACCTAAAGATGTGCTACTAGATGTATATGGTAATGGTGTAAGTATTATAAGTGTTAATATAGATAATGATGTTAAAGTTATTACACACAGTAATGAAAAAATAAAAAGTAAAATTGAATATGTATTATGTGGTTCAGATTATAGTGGTCAAGAACCAAGATTAACAGCATTCTATTCGCAAGACAATACAATGATACAAGCATATAAAGACAATAAAGATTTATATGCAGTTATTGCACAAAGTATGTTTGATAATGAATATTCCGATAATTTGGAATTTTTTCCTGAGGGTACGCATATTGAAATAGATGGTAAAGAAGTAGTTTGTGGCTATAAAACACATAAAAATAAAGCAGGAACTAAACGTAGAAAAGAAGCCAAAACGTGCCTTTTAGGAATACTGTATGGCAGAGGTGCTTATTCAATAGCAGAACAAGTTGGTAAACCAAAAGAAGAAGGTCAAAAGATTATTGATAATTTCTTTAAATCTTTCCCTAAGGTAAAAGATTGGATTAATCTTACTCACGATAAAGTTAAGAAATTAGAATATGTTGAAGATTGGTATGGTCGTAGAAGACACTTACCAGATGTTAGTTTACCTAGATACTCGTTAGATTACACTGATGAATATAAAGAATCACATAATACCTTTAACCCAATCATTTGTTGTAAGGATAAAATTGACAATTCACTTATTATCAAATATAATGAATTATTGAAAGATGTTAGAGGTAGAAAGCAACTACAATCTATAGTATCTAAAGCATTGAGCGAGGGTGTATCAATTATTTCAAATGATGATAAAATAGCAAAAGCAGAAAGACAATCAGTAAATGCTATAGTTCAAGGTGGAGCAGCAACATTAACAAAACTAGCAATGGTCAATATTTATAATGACAAAGAATTAAATGAACTAGGGTTGAGAATGTTAGTTCCTATTCACGATGAATTATTATGTACTTGCCCTAAAATAAATGGTGAAAGAGCAAGTCAAAGATTAGTTGAAGTAATGGTTGATACAGCAAAACCATTTATAAATGTCCCAATGAGTTGTGACCCATATTTAGTAACTAACTGGTATTTTGATGAGCAAAGTGTTCAAGTTCAAAATGATTTTGACCACTTACAAGAAACAATGCCAAAAGAAGAAGCATTTGAAAAGTTAAAAGAAATTCATTGTGAATTATTAGAAGAAGATATAATTAAAATGTTAGAGAATAAATAATAGAAAGGAAATAATTATGTTTATTAAGACAGAACAATTACAAGAAGTAGCAAATAAGATTTTACAAGCAGTTGATACAGACTCAACTACTGGTGATAAGTTAGAATTAAAGGTAGTAAACAATCAACTACAATTAAATGTTAGTAATAGAGAATATTATGCACAAGTTATTATTGATGGTGTAGAAAGTGAAGAATTTAGAGCAGTAGTAGATGCTAAGTTATTCTTCTCATTAGTAAGTAAGATTACTACAAAAGATATTGAATTAAAGACCACTACATCAACTTTAATTTTAAAGGCAAATGGTAGTTATAAATTACCTTTAATGTATGAAAGTAATGACTTAGTTAATATTGGTGAAATTACTATTGATAATCCTACAACAACATTTAATATTTCATCAGATGTTTTAGTTGGTATTTTAAACTATAATTCAAAGGTATTTATTGATGATGGAAATGTTAAGTCACCTTTACAAAAGTTATATTATGTAGATGAGCAAGGTTGTGTAACATTTACTAGTGATGCTTGTGTAAACTCATTTACATTACCTCAACCAGTTAAATTATTACTAAACCAAAAATTAGTTAAGTTATTTAAGTTATTCAAAGATGGTGATGTTAAGTTTACATTAGGTTATGATGAGGTTGCAGGAAAAATTCAAACAAAGGTTAAGTTTGAAACAAGTGATATTTCAATTACAGCAATCACATCAACAGATGACCAAGCAATCGCTAAGTTCCCTAAAGATAGAGTAAGAGCAGTAGCAAGTAGTCAACTAAATTATACAGTTGAACTAGATAGATTTGAATTAATTTTAGCACTAACTAGAATTTTAATTTTGACTAATGCTAGAGGTGGTGTTAATAAGAATTTAGGTTCATTAGAATTTACACAAGATACTTTAACTATTTATGATTTAAATAAAGAGAATAAAGAAACATTATCTTGTAAATTACCTAACTTAACTTCTACTTATGAGTTAATTACTGACATTTCATTATTAAAGTCTATACTAGATAGTTGTGTTGAGCCTAATATTTCAATTAGTTTTGGTAATAAGCAATGTATTATTTTGTCAAGAGGTAACGTAAAGAACGTAATTCCTGAGGCTAATAGAAAGGCTTAATGCCTATGTCTGATTTAGGAAAGCAATTTGAAGGAAAAGTGAAGAAAGATTGGGAGAGAATATTTCCCAAGACTTTCTTTCATAGATTAAAAGACCAACAAAGTAGATATAAGGGTCAATCAGGAAATCTATGTGACCATCTAGGGTTTGTTGGTGGTAAATTATTCTTAATAGAATGTAAGGAAACTAAAGAAACTACATTTAATTTTAAATCAAATTTAGGTGTAGGTAATAAAGAGAAAGAAAAATCAAAATCTCAATATGAAAGATTGTTAGAACATAAAGATGATGAGAATACCTACCCTGGAGTACTATTATGGTTTTCAAGTTTTGATAAAGTAGTTTGGTTAAATATAGGTGAAATTGAAAGAATGATAAATGATGGCTTAAAATCGTTTAATGTTAAAATGATTGAAAATTGTAATTATAATATTTATCAAATACCAGCAACTAAATTGAGAACATTTATGAGATGTGATTTTACTATTTTTAAAACAATAGAAAAGGAGTAAAATATGGAAGATAAAGAAAAATTAGAAGAAGTTATTAAGAGTGTAAATGACAATGTTGAATATATTAAATCAATGAGTGATGATATTGTTAAGCAATACACAAGTAACTTAGATGATTTAATGAAAGATATTGCAGATAATATTATTGGTAATGATAATGTTCCAGATAGCATTTTAGAAAAGTATTTTTTAGAATTAACAGGTGCTATGTACTTTATTAGTTCTAAAGCAGAGTTCTTAGGTCTATATGAAGACTTTGCAAAACAAAATGCAAAGTTAAAATATAACCAAGCATTTAGTGACAACCAAATTAATGGTGTGGCTAGTGGTAAGAAACCAACAGTAGATGAAAATAGGGTATTTGCTGAAAATAGTTCAATGAATGAAAATTTAGTCAACTCACTTTATTCAAGAAGTTTTAAAATAATAAAATCAAAGGTAGAAAGTGCTCAAGAAATGATTAAGACATTATCTAAGATAATTTCAAAGAGAATGAACGAAAAAGATTATTCTGATAGAGTAAACCCATTTGATGAAGGAGATAACAATTAATGGAATTAAAAGATATAGTAAAGAACTTTGCTAAGAAATATGATATGGAAGGTATTGCTAATATAGGTGTAAATACTGATAAATTTAAAACTACACTATCACTAGGTTCACCTAGTTTAGATTTTTGCACATATAATTCAATTCCAGAAGGCATTTTTATTGAGATTTCAGGTAAAGAAGCAAGTGGTAAGACAACATTAGCCTTTCTTATAGCAAGTGATTATATCAAGAAAGAAAAACAAAAACCAATAGAGCAACGTAGACATATCTTATTCGTAGATGCAGAGGGCACAGCAGACCCACAATGAGCATTTACATCTACAGGTTATGATATGAATGACCAAGATATTCAAACATTATATTTAACACCACTTGGTCAAACTGCAGAACAAATATTCGATATGGTAATTGAAGCAGTAAAGAGTGGTCAAATTGGTTTAATTATATTTGATAGTTTAGTAGCAATAGCACCACAACAAACTGCTAATGAAAGCCTAGAGAAAAAAGATATGGGTATTATGGCAAAAGTTATGGCTGACTTTGTTAGAAGAACAACAGGTTTATTCAATAAGTTTAGAACTACATTTATTGGTATCAATGGTATCATTATGAATATTAGTGGATATGGCAATCCTGAAACTACTGGTGGGGGTGAATATTGGAAACGTGCTTGTAGTTTAAGATTAAAAGTTAAGCGTGGTGGTTATTTTGATGAAAATGGTAGTGATTTAAGTAGTAATGCAGAATCACCAGCAGGTCATATTATTGAAGTAGCAGTATTAAAAACTAAATTCTGTCGTTGGGATAGAAAATTAGGTAGATGTCACTTAAATTATGTGAGAGGTATTGACATACTACAAGATACAATAGAAGTAGCAACACACTTTGGAATGATTGAAAAGACAGGTGGTTGGTATAGTTTTATCGACTTAAACACTGGTGCATACTTAAGTGATGCTAATGGTAAACAAATTAAATTAAATGGTGCTAATAATGTAAAGAAATACTTTAATGAACATTTAGATTTTTGGAAAAAGATTTATGATGCAGTTTATGAAAAACTTTCAATTAAAGATGACCCTAATATTGTATCATTTGAAAAAATGCTAGGGTTAGATGTTGCAAAGGAATTTAATGAAACACTAGATGGTGAATAATTATGACTAAGAATAAAGAAAGTACTAGATATTATTCATCTAAGCAAGAGCAAAGTGTTGCCAAAGCATTAGGTGGTACACCTAATTCATCTTCAGGAAGTGGTCATTTTAGGAAGGGGGACGTTGTAATTAAGCGTTCCTCAACCCTTGCCGAATGCAAAACACTTATGGAAGATAAAAACTCATTCTCAATCAAAAAAGAATGAATAGACAAGAACAAAGAAGAAGCATTCGCTATGAGATTAGATAATAGTTGTATTGCATTTAATTTTGGTCCAGACCAACCAAATTATTATGTGATTAATGAAAAGTTAATGAAATTCCTTATTGATAAACTTGAGGAGGAATATGACAATGAAATATAAAATTAAACAATGATTATATAAAATAAATATATTCAGATATATTAAAAATTATTTCTTTTGTTTAAGATACCCTTTTATGAAAGCAAGAAATGTATGAACTGACAAATCTTGTGGTTATAGTTTTACTAAATATGATGAGATACCTGAGGGTTGAAGAAAAGCCTTTGGTAAACAATTATGTAAAGAACTTAAAGTAGCACTTAAAAAAGATGGTATTCTTAAAACATTTAGATTTACCCAAATTAAAGAAAAATGAGGTGAACTATGTTTATACAATAATGGTGTAGGTAAGCATTCTGGTAAGGTGATTAGTAAGTATGAAATATTATCATTATGTTATTGCATAAATTGTGGTGAACCAGTTAGATATTCAACTAATGGTTGAGTTGAGTATATATGTGAAAATTGTAAATCTAAATTCTATACAGAAAATCAATGTCATAGACTTACTAAAGAAGATATCCCATATTCTATTCAATACAAAGATGATAAACAAATTAAAATAGACTATTTCGATACTTATGGCATTGATTTTATCAAATTATGAGATTTAGAATAAATAATTGTTGACAAATTAAATTATAAATGATATAATTAAGACGTAATCAAATAAAAAATGTTAAATTAGGAGGAATTTAGATTATGGAACAATTAAGAGAATGTATGACTAGAGATGAGTTAGCATTAGAATTAGGTACTAAGGTAGCATCAGCGTGGGATACTAACCTTAATAATGCTAGTGAAGAATTAACTAAAGAGATTAAAGAAGAAGGATTTATGATTCTTAGTGATTTAGACAAGCAAATAAAAGAATATTTTGATAAAAAAGCACTTATTGATAAATTAAGTGAAGAACTTAAAGTACAAAATAAAGCAATCGTTAATTTATTAACAAATGACTATGCTACTAAAAAGTATGAAGGTAATGGATATTCAGCAGCAGTGTCTTATAAAGAAACAATTAAGTATAACGATGAACAAGCCTTAGTTACTTTATTAAAACAAGACGATAATTTAAAGTCTTATATTGTTGAGGCAATTAACACTAAAGGTCTTAATGAATTAATTAAGAATAGTGAAAGTGTAGCAGAAAAGTTAAATGGTAAATACACTAAAACAACTTCAAGTTCTCTAACAATAAAGAAAATTTAATTGTACAAATAGTTAGGGTTGGTTAAAGAAAATCAACCCTAATTTATTTAAAGGCTCTATAATCGCTTTTTATTTGAAAAGTGAGTTAGTTATCAAGAAAATAATAAAAACGAAAAATAAGGGCATTAGAATTAGTTATAGAAAGGATTAGTGATATAATGAGTGATACTAAATCAGTTATTTTGGGAATAGTTAATAATCTTACTAGATTAGATGATGAACATAAGAAAAGTCTATGTGACTTTTTAGTTAATAGCGGTTATTTTAGTGCACCGCTAATGACAAATACACATTTTGCATTTAATGGTGGTCTAGCAAAGTATAGTTTAGAAGTAGTTAATATGTTATATAATTTACTTGATTTGAAAGTGTTTGATAAGGTTGATGTTGGTGATGATACATTAGAAATATTAGGTCTATTTCACGCAATCAATAAAGTAGGTTATTATGAAGAATATGGTAAGAATGAAAAGGTGTATTCACCTAATGGTAGTAAATTTGATGATTTAGGTAAATTTGATTGGGTAACTATTAAAGCATATAAAGTTAAGGATGCAGAAAATAGATTTACTTGTGGTGATTTAGGTCTTAATTCATATATGGTCTTAAAGAAATTTATTAACTTAACTGATGAAGAAATTTTAGCAATAATACATTATAATTGTGGTATGGATAATGGTCACTCTACAAGAGATTTATTTGAAATCTTAAATAGTAATCCATTAGTAGCATTATTACATTGTGCTAGTATGCTAGTTTTGAATTGTGTGAGTGAGAACCTAGTCAATTAGGAGAATAATATGAGTGAACGACTAGAACGTGAATTGCATAAAGTTAAATTTGCACATATAGAACAAGTAAATGAAACTACTTATGCAATTAAGAAAGATGTAAAGATAAGATTACTTGAAGATAATTGCTACCTTATTAAATTAAATGATAGCATTTTTAATCCTAATAATATCTTGACAACTAATTGAAATAATGGTAAAATACCTAATAGTAGATATTATCAAATTGACATAAATAAACTTATGGGAAATATGATTAGAGTTTCAGGTGTTGGTTATGATGATGAAACTTGCACAAATATTAAAGAAAATTGGTGGGGTTGACTACCGATAGAAGAAATAGAAGTTATTAAGAAATTATAGATTTGGTGACTATTATGGAATTTGATGAAATAATTAAAGAAGCAAGTGAATTAATATATAGAAAAGAATTAAGTAAACCTAAAGGAAGTAAAGATGACCCTTTAGTGTGTATTTGCACCAATGTCACTTATACTTATATAAAAAAATATTTAATTGAGAATAATTTATTTTTTAATGAGTACAATGGTCGTTGGTATAAATTTGAAATATTAAATAAAGTAGGTGATTAAATGGAAGCATTAGCGACTAAATATAGACCACATAAATTTGAAGATGTTTCATCACAACAAGCAATAATAAAGGTCTTAAAGAAACAAATAGAATTAAAACAATTTAAGAATTGTTATTTATTTTGTGGTTCAAGTGGTTGTGGAAAAACTACAATAGCGAGAATACTGGCAAATGAAATAAATAACCATCAAGGTGAGCCTATTGAGATAGATGCAGCAAGTAATAATGGTGTTGATAACATTAGAGAGATTGTGGCAAGAGCAAATGAGAGAGCCTTAGATTGTGAATATAAAATTATCATCATTGATGAATGCCATACGTTAACAAGTCAATCTTGGCAGGCTTTCTTAAAGTGTTTAGAAGAACCACCTAAATATACTATCTTTATGTTTTGTACAACTGACCCACAAAAGATACCTGCAACGATTATAAATCGTGTTCAAAGGTATAATCTTACAAAGATACCTACAAATCAAATTAAAGAGAGATTAAGATATATTTGTGAGCAAGAAAATTTTACTAACTATGATGAAGCAATAGATTATATTAGTAAGTTATCAAATGGTGGAATGAGAGATGCAATAGCATTATTGGATAAAGCAAGTGCATACTCAAATGATTTAAACATAGAAAATGTATTAACTATTTTAGGTAATTTCTCTTATAAAATGTTCTTTGATATTACTAATGCTATTATTGATAAACAAGACAATATTGTTATTTCTAGCATTGAAGAATTATTTAATCAAGGAAATGACTTAAAGTTATTTATAGAACAATATTTAGATTTTGTATTAGACTTATTTAAGTATAGTGTTTTTGGTAATTTAGATTTAGTTAAGATACCACCTACATTTAAAGATGATATTGAATATATTGTAGGTGATAGTTCTAGTAAAAACTATTTCTCTAAATTTGTAGATAGGGTTTTAGAGATAAAGAATACTATTAAATATGATACTAATATAAAATCAACAATAGAAGTAATGTTTATTCAAATGTGTAGAGGTATTTAATTATGATTAAAGGTCAAGAGAAATTAATTAATATATTTGAAAATATGACTATTGACCAACTACCTCATACATTTATGTTATTAGGTGAAGATGGGTGTGGTAAGCATACATTATCAAAAGATATTGCTGAAAAATTTTCATTGGAGTATGAAGATATATCTACAACCATATCTGTAGAACTTATAATGGAAATAGAAACAATTAAAGTACCAACATTATATATACTCAATATCAATGAATTAAAAGACCAAAATATAATACTTAAATTTATTGAAGATTATAAAGAATTTGTTTATGTTTGTGTATTATGTGATAATAAGAATTTATTATTAGAAACTATTGCAAATAGATGTATTATTTATGAATTTGAAAGATATTCAAAAGAATTTTTAATGAGCAATCCTTTATATGTATTGACAAATGATAATAATAAAGAAATAATGTTGAATATTTGTACAACTATAGGTCAAATGCAAGATGTGGTAAATCAAGACCTTAAAGGATTAAATGAATTAACTTTAAAAATTATAGATAAGACACAAGATGCTAATTTTCCAAATTTGTTGACATTAGTTAGTAAGTTTAATTATAAAGACTATTACGATAAATATGACGTAAATACTTTCTTTAAATTAATGTTATTTAACTTAAGAAATAAATGTAAACTAGATATAAAATATTATGATAGATATATGCTTACTCAAGAATACTATAAAAGATTATTATATGATAATAGATTAAATAAAGAGAATTTTATGACACAATATCTAATTAAATTCTGGAAACTAGTGAAAGGAAGTAACTAATGTTAAGATTAAAAGATGGAACAATAGTGCCAGGTGCAACTACTATTGTAGGTCAACTAGACAAGCCATTTCTCGTATCTTGAGCCAATAGATTGGGTAAAGAAGGTAAAGATGTAGCAGAATACACAAAACAAAAAGCAAAACTAGGTACTCTAATACATACCATAATTCAATCTCACTTATTACGAAGAGAATTAGATGTTAGTGCATATACTGATGATGAATTATCGTGTGGTGATAAAGCATATCTTAGATATTTAGAGTGGGAAAAACAACATACAATAGAAGAAGTTGAGATAGAGAAAGAACTAGTAAGTGAATTATATAAATATGGTGGCTATTTAGATTTATATTGTAAGTTAGATGGAAAATATACAGTAATAGACATTAAGACAAGTAAAACTATATCAATAGACCAAGAGATACAAGTAAGTAGTTATGCACAATTACTAATGGAAAATAATTTACCTATAGACAACATAATGATTTTAAATCTAGGCAAAGAAGATAACTCTAAATTACAAGTAAAAGAAATAAATAAGGGCGATATGACTAAATACTTTAAAATGTTTACTAAACTTTTAGATGTCTACTATACTAGAAAAGAAATTGGGTGAAATTAATGGAACTTAAAGAACTTAAAGAGAAAATATTAAATAAATCATTACAATTTAATCTTTTAATTTTTAAATATGAAGGTGATACTTGGTTAGTTAATCAATATATTGATGAAATAAGTAAAAGTTTAGGCTTAAATATTAACTATGTAGCAGATTTAGATACTTTAAGTAATCTTAATACTGATTTCTTTATGGGTGATTATTCAAATGACTTAAATGTAGTTTGGTTAGAAGAATTGAATACTAATATAGCAAATAAAGAAGATTTAACTACTAGTATCATTAAGGTAAATAAAATAGATAAAGATATTGAAAAAGAATTAAAAGAATATATAATTAAATTCCCTAAATTAAGTGATTGGCAATTAGAAGATTATGCTAATATCAAGTTAAAGGGAATGAAGGAAGATGCTATTAAGTGGTTATCTAATTTAATAGGTACTGATGCTTATAGATTAGATAATGAAATAGATAAAATAACTATATTTGATGAAAAAGATAGAATGAATATGTTTTTATCTCTTAATCAAGATGGTTGTTATAATGATTTAAATAATTTTAATATATTTAATTTTATTAGTGCAATAGTTAAAAAAGATTATACTAATGTTATAGGGATTTTAAAAATAAGAGATACAATAGATTTAGAGCCTATGGGTCTTATAACACTGTTAACTAGACAATTCAAAAATATAATAGACGTTCAATTAGGAAATAATCCTACACCAGATAAGTTGGGGTTGCAACCTAAACAATTTAATGCTATAAAATATAATTGTGGTAAATTTAGTAGTGATAGGTTAATCTATATTTATGATTTACTTACAGGAATAGATTATAGACTTAAAAGTGGATTACTAGATAATGATAAAATTATAGATTATGTAATATGTAATATTATGAGGTAGAAGAAGATGAAAATTAGATATGGTGCTGAAGCAAGAATGTGTAATAGAAAACGAGATTTTAGAACTACTGAAATAGTGTTAGATACATTAAATTCTCATATTAAGGAATTAGAAGATGTTATCAATTATAAACAAGACATTATAAGTAAACTAATACGACCTTTTGCAAAATTAAATATTCCGAAAGAAACATTTGATAAAATTTTAGAAGGCAAATTTGAAACAAAGGTTTTTGTAGATAGTTTAGCGACACAAGACCCTCTTGTTAGAAGGCTTGGCTATGTAATTGAATTAGATGAATTTGATTTAGGAGGAAGAATATGACTAAAGAATTAGAAGCATTAGATGGTTTATTTGATTTAGTGACTTGTCAAGGTAGTTTTGAACAAGCACAAAAGTATTATAATACTCTTGAAGAAAGCATTCTAAAAGCACAAGAACAAGAAAAGGAAAATGCCGAATATAAGAAAATACTTAATATTATTAAGGAAAAGAAGGTTGATATCTATATACTTAATGATTTAGGAACACTTGAAGAATATAACGAGTGGGTTTTAAAAAAATATGGAACTTATTATCAACTTACACAAGAAGAATTTACATTGTTAAAGAGGTGGATAGAAAATGAATACAAAATATAATTTTAACAAAGTAAAACTATGTGACAATTTGAATGCTGAAAGGCTAAAGAAGTTAGGATTTGGTAATTACAAAGATAAATGGATTTTTTGTAGAACCATATCTTATTGAGAAAAGAATTGTAGTTTTAATGAAACATTTAATTTAACAATTAAAGATAATTTTACTAAAATAGATGTTGATATTTTAGATGAAGCATTTTGCCAACCATTCGTTCCTGTATGTGAATATTATATGAATGAACGTTCATTTGAAAGTTTAACACCTTATTGTCAAAACGCAGTAAAGAAATGTGATGAATATATACAATATCTAGTTGATAACAATGTTATTTATTTTGAGAGGTAGTAGAGTATGTGTAAAAGATTAAAAGTAGGAACAATTTATCACGGTTTTGATGATGGTAAAATATCGTGCACAAGATTGATAGATTGAAAGATTACAAAAGAAATAGATTTAAATAAAGATAAATTAGATTTAGAAACATTAGAACTACTTAAAGAAGAAGTATCTAGTTATTATTGATTATTCAATAAGGAACAAGATATAATATATAAAGCACACGCTGTTAATGAAGATGGTAGTTATGATAATTCAATAGGTCAATGCTACTTTCTTAAAAGCAAATATGGTTGGTTTGGAACTGGTTGTTTCGCTAGTAGATTAGATGTCGATGGTTCATTATATAAAATGGCATTTGACAGTTATTAAAATAAATGATATAATAGGTAGGTAAATATATGAAAATATATGAGATATTTCTAACTGATGTATGAAATAATAATTATTTAGTTGGGTTCTATAAAGATTTAGATGATGCAATAGATGATATAAATAGTCATCTAAGTGATAAGAAATACTATTTAGAAAAAGGTGATTTAAAAGAATATCCATCAACATTTAATTATTGTTTTGATACAGAACTATATTCTATCTATCATAGTAAGCACCCAAAGAGCATAGAAGATGATTATTGTGAAGATGAAGATATGCAAATAAGAGGTTTTATTTTAGATAGTGAATATTTATTAGAAACTTTAGGTAAATTAAGCAATGAATAGTTTATGAGGTGATAGTTATATGGATAACACAAGATGTGGTTTTACATTTAAAGGTGAGTCTTTTCAATGTAGAGGGTATACTTACGAATTGATAAGTGATGAAGAATTTGAAAGAATTGTAAACTTATGGCACACATTACCAGATAAAAGTGAAGTATTAGAACAAATGAGAAAATTTCATAGGGGTAATGACAATATCAATAAGGTAGTTAAGTATTATTATCGTCCAATTATGGATAAAGTTAAGAAATACTTTGATAAATGGTCAGTAAGTGATGTATTTGAATGTAAAGATATGTTATCTATGTTTTTAGCAAGAATTAGTAAAAACCCTAAGGTATTTAGTAGTGATAATATAATTGAAAATCTGGATACTGCTTTTAGACTTGGGGGTAAAGGTGTTGCTAGTAAAGTTAGTAATTTCCCAGTATCTACTTGTGACCAAATTCTTAGAAAATATAATGTAAATAACAACTACTACGATTTTAGTTGTGGTTGGGGTGTTAGACAAATGTGTGCTATGAGAAATGAGATAAATTATTATGGTACTGACCCTAACTATGAACTTGTAGCAAAGTTAAACGAATTTAATCAAGACTATAAGCAAGTAAATAATACTAAAACTGAAACAAAGATTTATTGTCAAGGTAGTGAAAATTTTATTCCAGAATTAGAGAATAAAATAGGTATTGCATTCTCAAGTCCACCTTATTTTGATTTAGAAGATTATAGAATAGGTGACCAAAGTTTCAAGCCAGGAACTACATATGAACAATGGGTTAGTAGATATTTAAAGCCTACATTTGAAAATATTTATAAGTATTTAATTCAAGAAGGTTATTTCATTGTTAATATTAAAGATTTCAATAATGTACCCTTAGAACAAACTACAATAGACACAGCAAAAGAGGTTGGTTTTAAATTATATAAGGTTGAACAACTATCTCAAGGTAAAAGATTAAATTCAACAAGTGAAGATAAAGGTGATTTGATTGTAGATAGTTCAGAAAATATTTATATCTTTGTAAAAGAAGGTTATGAGCCTAAAGTTGACAATGGTTTATTTGGTGTTCAAGAAGAACTAGAAGAGCCACAAGCGATTAAGGTTGGAACAACTACAAGAGTAAATAGAGAAACAAAAGAAATTATAAAAGAAGATGAAATTGAAGTAGTTTCGTTATGGTAGGTGATAATATGGAAATGTGTAACTTATTTTTTGAAGAACCTAAGATTAATTTAAATACATTAAACGAAATGTCTTTTAATGATTGGAAAACTCTAGGCAAGAAAATAAGAATGGAAAATTTTAATGAGATATATAGTTTTTATGAACTAGAATATAGTAATGAAAATCCACCATATTATCACTGTTTTCCTGAATACAATGAATTAAGCAATACAAACAATCATAAGTATATCATAGTAGAACAAGACAATGACCAAGTATTTATTGCTTATAAAATAATTCAAATTATGGGAAACAATTTAATTAAGATTTATGATAAGCCTATTTCAAAATTAGGTAACAAACAATTAGAACAAGACATAATTAACGTCTTAATGACAAAAGATTTCTTTAAGTTTACATACAAAGAAAAGTATTCATACTTATATGGTGATGGTGAAGTATCTTATCCAGATTGTGATAACTATTATAACTATGATATAATGAAAGATAAATACACTAATAAGTATATGAAAAAGCATTTATTTTATAGATTTAATGAACCAGAGTTTAGGGTAGAGTTCACTAATAATGTGAACATTGAACAAAGTGTTAAACTTAGACAACAGTGGGAAGATTGTAAAAATAATGGTAAGGGTGAAAATGTATTTGCCTATGGTAACTCAAAAGGTTATAAAAAATTCTTAGAATTTATCAATGGTAGAAATGATTTCAATATTTTAAATATTTACTATAAAGATGAATTAATTTTACAATATGTATATTTAATTTATGAAAACTCTTATATTAATTTGTTTAGAGCAACCTTATCAAGAACAATACACGAAACAGGTGATGATACTTGGATTCAAAATACATTCTCAAGATTAGATAGTTTTGCAGTTTACTATACATTGAACAATGTTAAAGATATTAAATATATTTACTATGCCGGTTGTGCTCCAAGTAATAAATCATTATTTGAGTATAAGAAAGCACATAGTAATGGTTGTGTAACATATTATACTAAAAATAGCAAGAGGTAATTTATGAAAGAATATGAAAGTGATGAATTAGTTTATACAATTTCATATAAAGGCAAAACCAAAGGCATTGAGAGTGGCATTAGAATTATTAGTGATGAATACTATAATAAACTTAGAGAAGATTGGTATAGAAAGCCAGATAAAGACCTAGTATTGCGTGAACTTAAAAAGTTTATTAATGGTGGAAATAAGACAACGAATATAGTTAAATATTATTATCGTGATTTAATGGATAATACACAAACCTTACATTCAAAATGGTGCATTAATGATATATTTGATAGCAAAGAACTATTATCTTGGGTTGTCTATAAAATAACTACAAATAGTAAGGTATTTGATGGTTATAGTATGAATAGAAATATAGATACAGTATTTAGATTAGGAGGTAGTGGTGTTGCAAATAGAGTAAGTAATTTTCCACTACCTATTTGTGATGATATACTACATAAATACAATGTAAATAATAATTATTATGATTTCTCTTGTGGATGGGGAGCAAGATTAATGTGTTCTCTAAGAGCAGGGATTAATTATTATGGAACAGACCCAAATTACTTACTTGTTGAGAGATTAAATCAATTCTATGATGATTATAAATCACTTTCACCTTACACACCAAATAAAAAGATATATTGTCAAGGTAGTGAAGTGTTCATACCTGAATTAGAGAATAAAATAGGTTTAGCATTTAGTTCACCACCTTACTTCAATTTGGAAGACTATAAGGTGGGCAATCAAAGTTATAAAGAAGGAACTACGTTTGAGGAATGGGTTGAGAATTATCTAAGACCAACATTTAAAAACATTTATAGATATTTAATTTATGATGGATACTTTATAATAAATATAAAAGATTTCGACAACATACCACTTGAACAAACTTGTAAAGATGTTGCTAAAGAATGTGGTTTTATCTTTTATAAGAATGAAGAGTTAAAACAATCATTTAGAGTAGTTGCTAGTAAAGATAGTGATACAGAAAGATTAGATGTTAGTCAAAATGAAAATATTTATGTATTCACTAAAGTTGAGAAAAAAGACATAAATCTATTTGGCTTTGAAGTTGAAAACAAACAAATAGAGATAAGAGAAAAGAAAGAACATAAAATTAAAGAACAAAAAGATAATGTAATAAGTGAATTTGAAAATATTGACTTATGGTAATTTTTATGATATAATTAATAAGTAGGTGATGTTATGACATATAATTACAAACAATTACAATTAAATTTAGAAGACATTGAAGTTTATTATTTATGAGATTTAATTGCTTTTGCATTAGACTATGATATACAAAATAAAGAAATGATTTTAACTGATGAAAAGCGTAAATTTGCTAAAAAATTATTAAATATTTGTGATGAGAACAAGAGTTGAGGTGATTAAATTATGCTAGATAAAATAGATTTATTTGGTTTTGAAGAAAGTGAAGAGGATAAGAAGTATACTACAAAGGTAAATATACCACAATATCTACCTAGTATGGAATGTCCTAAATTAGAAGATTGTGTTGACCTTACTAAGTACTATGAACTTATTAGAAATATAGATAATAGTAATGTAAGTGAAGATGAAAAGAAATTTTTAAGATTTGCAGCAACTAGACATATTGTATTTACATATTCTAAGATAGCAGATTATTATGCACACGCAGAAAAAGAAATGCAAGAATTAATGGAGCAAAGTGCATTAGTAATTATTGATTTAGATGATGCTATTGCTAATGGCTATATTAAATATTCAAAGGCTATTGAAGACATTATGCAAAGAACAGGTAGACAAGCAAATGAAGAATATAAGAACCAAGCAAGAGATACTAGAAAATCATAAAATAATTTTAATATTTGGTGTTCCTTGTGCTGGTAAATCTATATTGACTTACAATACATTTATTAAAAATAGTAAATTGAATGAAAGTAAATATGACCTAATGAAATATACAAGTGTAGATAATTACTTTTTATTAGGTCACTTTCCTTTATCTAGTAATAGAAAGGGTTTAGACAGTATAGAGAGAAAACAAGTGGGTAATTTATCTATTCAAATAGAAAACCTATTAAAACAAGGTAAATCAGTTATTCTAGAAGGTAATAGATGTATATCAAGACCAATGATGTCTAAATTGAACAAAAAAGATATACTTATGTTATGGGTAGATTGTGGAATAGATATAGCATTAGATAGAGCACACTTAGAAAGAAGTATTCAAGGTGATAAACAGCTTAAAATAATGAAGTCAACATTAACTATGTGTACTAATTTTACAAATGATTTTCTTAATGATTGTGATGTATACTACATAGATACTAGTGATTGTAAAGGTAGAGAAGATTTTGAAAATAAGACATTTTTTGATTTTGATTGGGTATGGAAGGTGACAAAGTGATAAGAGATAGTTTTGCAATATTTATATTAACACACGGTAGACCAGACAATGTTGTAACTTTAAAGACAATATTGAATTGTGGTTATACAGGAAAATATTATCTTATAATAGATAATGAAGATAAACAAGCGGATAAATACTATGAAAACTTTGGGAAAGATAAAGTATTAATGTTTGATAAACTAAAGAAATCCCAAGAATTTGACACAATAGATATGCCTTATGCAAAAAGAAATGCAGTAGTATATGCTAGAAATGTATGTTTTGACTTTGCAAAAGAGTTAGGTCTAACTTATTTTTTAGAATTAGATGATGACTATATTGAATTTAGACAAAGATATGAAAAAGAAGGAACATTAAGTTCACGATTTGTTTTAGACTTCGATAGTTGTTGTGAAAAGACATTAGATTTCTTAGATGAAAGTGGTGCTCTTAGTGTTGCTTGGGCACAAATGGGTGATTTTATAGGTGGTTTAGGTTGTTCTATGTTTAGAGATAGAGTAACTAGAAAATGTATGAACTCATTTTTCTGTAGAACAGATAAACCATTTACATTTATAGGTAGAATAAATGAAGATGTCAATACTTATGTTTTAAATGCAAGTAGGGGTAATTTAATGTTAACAGTTGCAGACCTAGCATTAAACCAAGTAGATACACAACAAAATAAAGGTGGTATGACAGATTTCTATTTAGATGGTGGAACATACATAAAATCTTTCTACAGTATTATAAGTAACCCTAGTAGTGTTAAAATAGGAACTATGGGTGTTACTCATATTAGATTTCATCATAGCGTAGATTGGGAACATTGTGCAGTTAAAATTATAAGTAGTAAGTTTAAGAAATAAGGGTATAATAGATAGTAATAAGGAGATTAAAAATATGTATTATGAAAACTTTACACCATTAGGAAAATTTCTATATGACTTAACTATTATGCACACAAGTTTTATGTGTAGACATAAATGATTATTTTATGTCTTATCTTATACTTGAGGAATATTAACTACAATAGCAGGTTTATTTGTATCTTTAGCGTTGTTGATTTCAGGACATAAACTACAAAAGTATTATTGGGTTCACTTTTTCAAATTAAAAGAACAATGAGGTGGTTTTAGCGTAGGAACTACCTTTGTTAGAGATACAACATCTATAGATAGTATTAATGAACACGAATTTGGTCATACAATGCAAAATACCTTATTCGGTCCGTTTGCTATCTTCTTATGTTTTATACCTAGTATAATTAGATATTTTATAAGAAATAGACAACAAAAACAAGGTAAGACACTTAAGCCTTATGATTCAGTTTGATATGAAGCGAGTGCAAGTGATTGTGGTAAAATTTTAGTAGAGGAGATTGAGAAATGCAAAATACAAACGAAAGATTAGAAGATATATTAGATAGCATAGAACACCAAAATAATATTTTAGATAGAGAATATGCTAAAATTAAAGCAAATATTAAAACAATTAGTACTACTGGTAAAGATACTACTCAAATTGTTCAACAACTAAAAGATAACTTATCTTCAAGAGAAGATTTGTATGCAAAAATAAGACAAACATATAAGGATTCAGTAGGTATAAGATAATGATATATGCAATTATAATATTTATATTATGGACTTGGGAATTAACACCAACTTGAGTAAATATCGTATGTACTATAATATGTGCACTTGAAATAATTGGTGGCATTGCTGATGGTATTGATGAGAGAGATTAATAAGAGGTGATAGATTGAAAATTTGTTTATATAGTGACCCACATTGGTCAACATATTCAAGTATTTTAAGACAAAGAGGTAAACAATTCTCTAAAAGATTAGAGGTATTAATTAATAGTATTAATTGAGTTGAAGAGTTAGCAATTTTAAATAATTGTAGCAGTATCTTTTGCTTAGGTGATTTCTTTGATAGAAATAACTTAAATGCAGAAGAAATTACTGCATTAAATGAAATTAAATGGTCTAAAATGCAACATACATTCATAGTAGGTAATCACGAAATTACAAAAGATGACTTATCTATGAACTCAATGAATGTATTAGCAAAAATAGGTCAGGTAGTTAAAACACCTTTATACATAGAATTTGATAAATTTAATATCGTTATAATTCCTTATGTAGATGAAGATAATAGGAAACCTTTAGATATTATTCTTAATGACTTATCTGTTAATGTAGGCAAGAGAACAATTATAATGTCACACAATGATATTGCTGGTATTAGATATGGTGCTTATGTATCAGAAAGTGGCTTCTCAATAAATGAAATAGAACGTAATTGTGAATTATATCTTAATGGGCACTTACACAACTCAGCATATATAACAAGTAAGATATTAAATATAGGTAATCTAAGTGGTCAAAACTTCACTGAAGATGGTTTTAAATATAAACATTGTGCTTTTATTTTAGATACTGACACCTTAGAAATTACACCTTATGAAAATCCCTATGCTATTTACTTTTATAAGATAGATATAAATAGAGTAGAAGATTTGTCTACATTAGATGAATTAAAAAATGCTTGTGTATCTATAACAGTTAAGGAAAGTTTAATTGATAGTGTTAAGCAAAAAATAAAATCATTAAATAATATAATTGCACATAGGGTTGTAATAGTACCAGACAATGAAGTAGTTGGAACTAATGATACTAGTGACTTATTAGGAAAAGTAAATCACCTAGATAAATTTAATGAGTTTATATTAAATGAGATAGGTAACTTTGATATAGTTAAATATGAACTAGAAAAAATATGTAATTGGAAAGGGAAAGAATAGTATGTATGAAGTGGTATCACCTTGTCATATTGACAAGATTGCAGATAGAATAGCAGGTGCTATGGTTGACCTAGCCTATGCTAAGCAAGATAATCCAAAAGTAGCAGTGGAAGTATTAATTGGTCACGGACATTGTCACATTATTGCAGAAAGTTCTTATGATTTTGCATTTGAGGATGTTAGAGAAATAGTTGATAGAATTGCAGGGGAACAATTTGAATTAGATTTACAAGTAGTTCCACAAGATAAGTATTTAGCAGAAAATCAAGAAATTACTGTTAGATGTGGTGATAATGGAATATTTAAGGCAGTTAAGACTAGTGAAGAAGAAAGAATATTATCTCAATTTGCTAAATATCTTTATAAAAGAGTAATCAAATCTGATGGTAAATATCTAATTGATAAAGACCACATTACAATATGTCAAAGTGGAATAAACAATGATGACTTAATTGAAGTTGTAGGAGAGTATTTTAGAGATTATGATTATATATTCACAATCAACCCTTTAGGTGAGTGGAATAATGACTTAAACAATGATACAGGTGTCACTGGAAGAAAACTAGGTAGTGATTTAGGTAGAGGTGCAACAGGTGGTGCTATTTGTGGTAAGGATTTAACTAAATCAGATGTTAGTGTCAATATCTTATTGAATTTAATTCTTAATAAACCAAATACATTGAGAATGATTTGTCCTTTAGATGATGGAGATACACTATATGATATATTGATTGCAACTGAAAATAAAGATACTATTGAATGCACTTGTAGTATAGGTGATAATAGTGTTAATATTTGTGGTGTAAATGCTCCATTTAGCAAAATAGTATCAATAGTTAAACAATATATAACTATATGTGTAGGTGGCTTTGAGAAGTTAGCAGAATGGGGTTTAATATAAGAGGTGATTTAATTGCGATATAAATTTAAAACATTAGAATTACATAACTTTCTTTCATTTGGTGATGCTACTATTGATTTACAAAGCAAAGGTTATTGTCTTATAAGTGGTAAGAATAATAATCCTAGTGATAGAGCATTATCAAATGGTAGCGGTAAATCAACAATAATTAGTGGTATAGCATACTGTTTAACTGGTCAAACTATTCAAGGTGTTAAATCAAATATTGAAAATATTTTCACTAATGGTGGTTGTTATGTTAAATTAAATTTTGATGTAGACTTAAATAACTACATTATTGTTAGATATAAGAATCACGAGAAATTTAAAACAGATTTAAAGATTTATAAAAATGGTGAAGATATTAGTGGTAAAGGTATTAGAGAAAGTGAAAATATACTTGCTCAAGAATTACCAGAATTAACATTACAATTATTGTCTTCAGTTGTATTATTAGGTCAAGGCTTACCTAGTTCATTTACTAAAAATACACCGAGTGGTCGTAAAGAATTGTTAGAACAATTAACAGGTTCAGACTTTATGATTGAAGATGTTAAGGTTAGAATTAATGCTAGATTAGATGAATTAAATAGTAATAAAAGAGAATTAGAAGATTTAATTTTAAGTGATACTACTAAAAAGGATATCTTTGAAAACAATTTAAACAAGTTAAATGGCGATTTAATGGCTTTTTCTGAGAAAGACTATACAACAATCATTTCAACATTAAAAAGCGAAATTTCGACCAATTTTAACACTATAGTAGCATATGATGATAGATTAGTAGAGATTGATGATAGAACTTCAATACTAACAGAACAATTAACTACAATAAACAATCAATCTACTAATGAATTAAATGGTGTCTACACTAAATATAAACCATTATTAGATGAGGTTAGAAATAAATTAAGTGACACTGAAACAGATTTAAGGGTTAAACAACAAGAATTGAACAATATTAAAAATATTAAAGAATTTTGCCCTACTTGTAAACAAAGAATTGTAGGTGTTGTTAAACCAGATACTAGTAATCTTGAAATAGACATTAATAATTTAAATGGTATTAAGGATATGCTTAATGAAAATTTAAATTATCTTAATAACCAACAAAAGTTAGAGGTTGAAGGTTCTACTAACAAATTTAGAGAATACACAACTAGATTAAATGATGAACTTAATAATCTTAAATTAGAGAAAAATGACATATCAAAAAACTATTCCAATATAACTAAAATTCTAAAGCAAAAAGAAGATGAATTAAACGAAGTTAATAAACAAAAAGAAAATCAAGATACATATATTACTAATTTAAATAATCAAATATCACAATGTAAAAATGACATTCAATTAGTTGAAAATCAATTATTGTATAATAAAGAGGAACTTGATAATCTACAACAACATATAGATATAGTTACTAAAATGTCAACGTTAGTTAAGAGAGATTTTAGAGGTTATTTATTGTTGAATATTATTGAGTATGTTGAAAGGAAGTCAAAAGAATATTGTGATTATATTTTCAATTCAAATGACTTAGAAATTAAATTAGATGGTAACAATATTGATATTTTATTCTCAGGTAAAGACTTTGAAAGTCTTTCTGGTGGTGAAAAGCAAAAGATTGATGTAATCATTCAATTTGCCATTAGAGATATGATGAGTAAATACCTAGATTTTAAATCAAATATATTATTCCTAGATGAAATCACAGACAACCTAGATAGTGTTGGTTGTGATGGTTTAATCAATTTAATTTCAAATACATTAAATGACCTAGAAAGCATATTCATTATTTCACACCATAAGGATGAAATTCAATTACCTTGTGACACTGAAATTGTAGTTGTCAAGAATAGTAATGGAATAAGTGAGATTATGTAATATGTTATTTAAACGACCCAATGAATTAAAAATTACAGATATGTGTAAAGAAGTAGATAGACTAATAGCACAAGATGAATGAACAGAGAAAGAAAAAGATACAATAGTTAAATATTTATATTTCATTGTGTATAGTATTAGTAAAAGAAAAAACTACTTCTATAGTACAAGTGATTGTGATGATTTTTCTATTTATTTTGCAGAACAATTATATTATAGGTTTACTGATAGAGAAAAAGGCTTAGATAAAATTAAGAGTTGTCTTAACTATATTAAACCTATTCTATATGGTAGAATATTAAATTGGCAACAAAAAGATAAATTTACTGAACTATTAGAAGATTGTAATAGTGACACTAAATATAATTTAGGTCGTTATATTGACCCTTTAATATATAAAGAACAAATTAAAAGTGAAATTGATTCTAGTGATAGAAATGAGTTAATAAAGGCAATTATAAGTGAAATTAGTTCATTTCCTAAGATTATTAGTAAGGTATGTAACCTCACTCAATTTAAGAATGATAAAGTTATTTCTCATAATTTACATATGTCTTGTTTATTAAGTTTATTAAATGGAATAACTTTAAATAGTCAACTAGAACAAATGATTCGAGATAAGAAAACAAATAATACATTAAAGGATAATTTTATTGTTGAAAATAGACTAAAAAATTTAGATAGTGAGATTGTATTATGACATTTAGACAATGAATATTATAATATAGTGAAAGTCTTACTAAATAGAATTAAAATAATGTTTTCAGAAAACATACATAACATAAGTAAGAATTGAGAAGTTACACCAGAGATATTAGATGCAATGATTTCTATTGGTGGTGGAGAATATAGAGGTAATTTAAGTGAATAAAGAAGAATTAAAATCACTAAGGCAAATTGATGTTTATTCACTAGTTTTATTTGCCTTATATCAATTAAAAGAAGTTCCAGAGTATGCTACCTTAAGTGAGTTAGCATATGTTTTAAATAAAGATAGTTTAATGAAGTTATTAGACTACTTTGGTGGAACTACAATTAAAATTCCAACTAAAAGGGAATTACAAACAGTTATCAACGCATTATTAGTATATCAAAGTGTAAAGGTTGAAAAGACTTCTCTTGCATTTGCTTTAGGTAAATTAGGAGATGTTGATAGATTGCAACTAAAAGAAATTAAAAGCCTTTACAATAAACTTTGTGAAGTTTTAGATAAGTTTTATATAAATGAGCAATAATTTTAAAGATTATTTGTTAGAGTTTAAAAAATGTGTTGATAATTTTAAAGGGAAAAAGAATATGACCAAATATATAGAGGAAAGACTTGACAAATCTTTTAATCTATATTACAATACTTTAGTTGAGGTATGTAATTTTGTATTAAATAAAGAACCTTACCAAAGTATTAAACAAATTAATAAATCATTGGAGGGTTAGTAATGAATAATGTAATAGAAGATATTTCAACATTAACCACAATTAAAAGCGACTATTTAAATAGTTTAGTTAAAAAGAGTGAATGATGTATTTGCTCATATGTAGAAGAAACATTACTTAAAAAAGAAAATATTACTAAAATTGACATTGGTATAGGATATTTATCTATACTAATTGAAGACAATACAATTAAATATAAATTTATTCCTAGTGAAAAATTAGAAGATGCTATTAGAAAAACTATAATTGATGACAAGAACCCACTTAAATTGAAATTAGAGAAGGTATTAGTTGATAAGATTACTAATGTGTATAAGGAGTTACTATAATGCAAAATGATAAGGTAGTAGATGAGTTAATATCACAAGAAGAATTAAATCAAATTACAGATGCTAATGCTTTAGAAATAATACAAAATGCTATGAGTGATGATGCAAATGAAGAAGAATGTATTGCACTATTTAATCAAAGTATGCGTAAAAAGAATATGATTAGATTATTCAAATTAAGTGGTTTATCTGATAAAGTTATTGACTTAGCATTAGAAAGAATTGAACGTGGTGATATTCAAGATAAAAACATAGTAGGTTATATGAACGCAATTCAAAAAATGATTGCAAGTTCAAATGAAACTTTAAATACTATGCCTGAAAAACTACCTATTCAAGTAAACAATGGTCAAACTAATAATATTACTATCAATGCTAGTGATGGGTTAAGTAGAGAGCAAAGAGAAAATGTATTAAATATAGTTTCTAAAATTATTGAAGCATCAAGTAAGAACAAAGGAGAAAATCAATAATTATGAATGAAAAGGAATTTTTAGATTATATTTCAAGTTTCAATAAACACCCAGGTGAATATACACGAGATGAAGCATTTGAAATTGGAAAAAAATTTAAAGAGTTAGAATTTAAGCCTTTAACCTGAAATGAGTTAGCAACTAAATTAGGGTACTCTAATGGCGAAGCATTAAGGGGATTAGTTAAGAATAGGTTGACTAGGGATGGTGACTTACATAGTGAGCCTTCAATAATTAACGAAATTGAAGAAAAAGTACTTAATAATGAACCTATAGATAATGAAGAATTAAGTGAGGAAATTGAACAAAAACTTGCAACTCTATTTAAGGAACAAGTTAAATATAGAGATTTACTTTCAGCATATAGAAAGAAATTAAGAGATGAAGCAAGACTTGAAGTTATGTTTGATACTATAAAAGATTGTGTAAAAGATTTAAAAACATTACCACAAGTAACTTACTTTAATACTCAAGAAAGAGTTTCTATAATGAAAAGAGGAGAAACACCTAATGAAGCAGTATTATTATTGAGTGACTTACATATAGGTGTTGAGTGTGATAATTTCTATAACCAGTATAATTCAACTATTGCATCAGAAAGAATGTCTATCTTAGTTGCTAATGTTATTGATTATTGTCAAAGAAATAGAGTTCAAAGACTTAATATATTGAATCTAGGTGATTTAATTCACGGTATCATTCACGTTAGTGCAAGAGTAGAACAAGAAATGGATGTTATCAATCAAGTAATGGTTGCAAGTGAGATACTATCTCAATCATTAAATCTATTACAAAATGCAGCACCAGAAGTTATATATCGTAGTGTAGTTGATAATCATTCGAGAGTAGTTGCTAATAAAAATGAGCATATAGAGAAAGAAAACTTATCAAGGCTAATTGATTGATATGTACAAGAAAGATTAAAGGATACTAGAATTAAGTTTGTTAATGATAATATAGATGTTGGTCTAGGTAAGTTTGATTTATTAAATGGTAAGAAGATTGCATTTAGCCACGGTCACGAAGACAATCTGTCGACAACATTCCAAAATTTTGTTGGTGCTACAAAAGAGTATATAGACTATATTTGTATGGGTCATTTTCACTGTGAAAAGATGAAGTCATTTCAAGATGCAAAAGTTATTGTTAATGGTTCTATTGTAGGTACAGAACAATATGCTTTAAGTAAAAGATTGTTCTCACATCCATCTCAATTATTGTTATTATTTGAAGATAAAAACTTAATTACAATTAGTATAGATTTATCTACTGAAAGGAAAAAATAAATATGTCAATGTTAGATGTAAAGAAATATTTTTTAGAAGTTGAAGACCAATACTTTAGTATGCTTGATATGATTAAAAAATTAGAAGATGCACAAGTAAAAGGTGAAATATCTAAAGAAAGATTAGATATGTTCAAAGATAATGCTTTAGATATGAAAGCAAATTATGAAAGAGTTGCTTATATTATGTATCTATTCAATAAGCCTAAATCAACTAAAAAATGTAACAAGATTAAAGATGATTTAGAAGATAAATTTGAATTTATTGGTGCAAGTAAGAAGCAAGTTATTGATGAAAACACTTTCATTTTAGATGACTTTAAACAGTACCTAGATACTATTTCTCAGGAGGATTAGTTCTATGCAAGAATTTTTAGAAAGTTTAGGAATAAATGAAGAAACAGAAGAAATAGATGGTAAATTAGTTCTTAAATTAACAGACTCCAATGAATTTCAAGATTTGTTTGATTATCTACAAGGAATTGATAATTTAGTTATTGATGAAGATAGTGTTGAAGTTAATGATGAACATAATAAAGTAACTTTTAATGGAAATAAATATAATTTAACTCTTGAAGCAGATTTTAATGATGAAAAATATCAATTAAAAGTAGAGGAATAAATGGAAAGGAAAACATATGATAGATAATTTTGATAACTTAAGAGTAAGTGAAGATGTAGGTAAAATTGATGATGAAATACTTAACATTTGCACCCAAATGGAAGATGAACTTAAGAATAATGACTTTGCTGGTTTAACTGCTTCTTTAATAGGGTATGAGAAAAGAATTATAGCCTTAAAATATGAAGATAAAATAGAATTTCTAATTAACCCTGTAATCACTCAAAAGAAGAAGGAAGATTACCAAGTAGTGCTTCAAAAAGATTTATTCTCTAATCAAAAGTATATTATACCTAGATTTAAAGAGATAGAAATTTATTATACAGATAAAGATAAGAAAGTTCAAAGATTAGGTCTTAAAGGTGATGCTTCTTATCTGTATCAACAACTTAATGATTTATTGGGTGGTATAACTATTGATGATTATGGTATGCCTATTGATGATGACTTTAATGATTTAACTGATGAGGAAAAAGGTCAAATTGTTGAAGAATATATGAAATCATTTAATGAAGCACACGAGTTAATTCAAAGTGAAATAAATGAAGACCCACAATTACACGACATTCAAAAAACACTTGCATTTATAGATAGTGTAAATAAAGGTGAAACCCAATTAAAACCAAGACAACCTAATAGAGAAACTAGAAGAAGAATGAGAAAACAAGCAAAGCAACTAGATAGATTAATTAGAAAGAATAACGTAGTTCAATAATGATAATTAAAGACACAATAAAAGATTTCTATGGTAAGATATTAGGCTACATAGAAACAGATGATACTACAGGAAATAAAGTTGCTTATGACTTTTATAGGAAGATATTAGGTAGATATAATAAGAGAGAAAATAACACTAGAGATTTTTATGGTAGAATATTATCAAGAGGTGATACAACACAAGCACTAGTGTATAATACTCAACAACAAAAGGCTAATTAATTTTAGTCTTTTTATTTTTTATCTATTGACAAATTAAAGTTTAACGTATATAATAGGTATAGAAATTACTTAACATAGGAGGAAATAAGTATGAAAAAGCAATTTAGAATTATTAGAAGTAATGGTCTTTCAACAGATTGGACTGATATGGAAGGTTGGACTATTGAGAGAATAAGCACATTTGCGAAGATTATGAATATTTTTGTCAATGATTGGCAAATAGAATATAGAGTTGTGGAGGAATAAGTTATGTCAACAAGAAGTTTAATTTGGAAAGAACAAGAAGATGGTAGTTATAAAGGTGTATATTGTCATAATGATGGATATATCGAAAAAGGTGTAGGAGAAACACTTTTCAAGTATTATAATAGTGATAATTCTGATAGAATTGATAAATTGATTGCATTAGGTAATTTATCTAGTTTAGAAAAGTATATTGACCCATTGCCAAATGGTGCTCATAGAAAATTTATATTTTCACCAACATTTACATATAAATATACATTTAGTAGTGAGCATACTTTTGATGACCCACAAGAAGATGTATGTGTAGCCTATCATAGAGATAGGGGTGAAAAATTAGAAGGTTTATATGAACCTAATCTCGATGAAGTAATCAAGGGTATAGAACATACTTGGGCAGAATTTGTGTATATTTTCAAAAATAATAAATGGTTCGTTATTGAAGTTAATGGTGACAAAAAATTAACACCATTAAGTGTTTATATGGACTAAGGAGATAACATTATGAAAGATTTAAAAGTTGAAGTTGAGTTAAAAGACTTATATCAATTATTAATTTGTGATATGAGATATGCTTATACAAGAAATAATCATTTAACACCATCTGGTGAATATGAAAAAATTAAAAAAATTATTTGTGATATGTTCAAAGTAGATAATGACTATGCTATATACACATTAAAACAAATTTGTGAAGAGTGTATAAGTGAAGAACTAGTTTATCGTTTTTATGATGGCTTAGATGATGAGTTTGGAAATAGAGCATCATCTATTGAATTTATTTCTTGGTGCTTAGGTTTTATTCTTGGATGTGATAATAATTGGAAACCTTATAATTATGATTTATATTTAAGAAATTTATCATTTGATACAAAACCAATGTATGAAGTGTATGTTAATGATGTTAGACATAATGATGAATTAATATCTAAAAAAGAGATACTTAATTATATATGTGATATAATATTACATAATGATACTATTTGTTACACTAAAGAACTTATAAAGGATAATTTATCTAATGAGTATGATTATGGTGTAATTTACCATATTAAAGAACCTAATCAACTAGAAATAAAGGTAGTAAGAAGGAAATTAAATGAGAAAAATTAAAGTATATGCTATATGTGAAAACATAGACAATGCACTAGATAACATCTATACTATAGTTGCAACTAAAAAGCAAGTAAATGAATATATTATGAATAGGTCTTATTTAGAATATTTACCTCATTATCTTACTTGGTGTGAATTACACAACGAAAATAGTGAGTTGAAAGAAACATTCATTAAATATTTAGATATTGTTCATAGAGATGATTGTATTGAATTTAAAGTAATTAAATTAAAATATACTGTAAATACTTTATGTTCATTACTTAGAACATTATCTGAGTGTGTTCCAGTAGGAACTAGTTATGAACTAGAAGAAGAGTTCACTAATTTCTTAACTAAAAAGAAAAAAGATAATTAATTGCTAAATTAAGTGTTGACAAACTAACATATTACTTGTATAATAGTTATAGAAAGGTTGTGATTACATTGAAGTTTAAAAAACTTAAATGTGTAAGTATTTCTCAAAGTGAATATGATGATATTAAGTTTATTGACACTATCTCTAGTTGCTCTAAAGAAGCAGTAGAGAACGTTAAAGATTATTTAATAAAAGATAGAAAAATAGACTTAAAATTAGATGATTTCATTTTGTGTGAACTAGCCTATAACTTATATATGGCAGTTGTTAATAATTATAAATATTTGAAAGTAGAGGAAAATTAAACGTGGAAAAGAAAGAAGCATTAGCAAAATATTTAGGTTGTGAAGTAGATGAAATTGAAGATGGTTATGATGATGATATTTTTGAATATGGTGACCAAGAATATTTAGTATGTGATGACTATGATGATGCTTACGATAAAGCAGTAGATGGTGTATATAATCTATTAGATACAGAAGGTTTCACTTTTGTAAATGATTGGGAAAACTATGTAGATGATGATTGGTTTAGTGATGCACAAAGAGAAAGTGCAGAATACTATGTTCAAGATATTGAAGATGAAAATGATAGCACATATGAAAATAGACTAATTGCAGAGTTAGTTGATAATGGTTATTTAGATGAAGAAGATGATTTTCATTATGATGAAGATGATGAAGACCAAGAATACCCACTATTAAATGATGATGCTGATTTAGATGGTGCTAAAGAAGACTATATTGATAGTATGTGTGATGAAGACCCAGTTGAATGGTATATAAATAACTTTGGTAATGAAGATTTTAATCAAGTTTGTATAAAAAACAATTTAGTTGATTTACAAAAACTTGCAGAATATTGTATAGATACTGATGGTCCAGCAAGTGAACTTGCTAGATACGATGGTAATGAAATCGAATTAGAAGATGACTATTTAGCATATAGAACTAATTAATTGTATAATTATTGTGACAAGGAAAAGTCATTAAAACCCCTTGTGGAAGTTCATTATGTTTCCTCCGAATTATATAAATATATCCAATACATTGTGTAAGTCCCCCTAAAACACAAAATTAGAGAACCACAAGGTAATTAAATTAGTAGTAACCTACTCATTAAGTCGACGGTTAGATACTACCTATTTAGCGATAGTGCAAGTCTAATTATAGCGAAAATGTATCGGGTGCACACGAGTTTCTTCGGAAGTAGGTTTTGTTCACATCACCAATGCGTTGGTGGTGTGCTTATCTAAGCATAGTATAGTGGAATTACGCTAAAGACTATTTTAGAGATATATGTTCGATTCATATTGCTTAGACCGATTAAAACAATGGGTCAACGTGCCCTAGAATAAAAGATTTCATTGTTTTAGTAAGATAGGAATTACTAAAAATAATTAAAAGGAGAATTAGAGAGATGAAATATTACAGTGATTTATTAAAAAAGCCATTCGATACAGTTAAGGAACTAGAGAAGGCAGAACAGGAAAAACAAGAACAAATTAATGCTCTTAAGAAAAAGACAGATGAAAGAAAAGATAGAGCAAATGAAGTTCAAGATGCTTATAAGAAGTATCTTGAAATCAAAAAGAAAAATTTTGAAGAGATTGATAATGCCTACAATGACTATCTAAAATTAAGAGATAAGTTTGTAGATGATTATGGTTCATTCCATATGACAATTACAAATAAAGATGGTGATGAAAATTATTCATTGACAGATGTCTTTAAAGATGTAAATGACATATTTACTGAATTATTTGGTTTCTAATAACTAGATAAACTAATTCTAGGGCACAAAATTTTTGTTTAAATTTTAAAGATGATAACTTATAGGGTAAATTAATAAAAATGCAAAATAACCCTATTAGAATGAGTTATAAGGGGTGATTTATTTGAAATACTTTGTGGTAACACAAGGTTGGAGTTTATTAGAACCAACATATAAAGAAAAATTCTACGCTATAAGGGATGCAAACTCTATAAATGAAATTATAGATGAAGAACATAAAAAATGGGAAGGCATTTTAGATAGTGGTAGAGTTGTAGTAAAGATATATGAATTGAATGAGGTTTATAATGGCGAAGAAGAGAAAAAAGAAACTACCTAACCCTATTCAAATAGCAACTCAATTAACTTATAGGTTGCAAATGACACCAACTAAAAAGGGTAAACAACAAAAGTTAGATAGAAAACAAAAACAACAAGGGTGGCAAGACCACCTTTAAACATAGCCTCGTAGCCAAGTTGGTTAAGGCACTGGACTTTGACTCCAGCAGTACACACGTTCAAATCGTGTCGAGGCTGCCAATTAAAAAATTAAGGTGATTTTATGGAAATATATGTAATTAAACAATTTAGAATAACTGAAAATGATATGCTTGAATCTTGTGGAAATGTTGGTTTTTATATAGATTTACATAAAGCGATTGATGTAGTTGAAAACAATCTATTTGATTTATCTGAAGATGGTTATTATGAATATTCTGCAATTATGAAAATAAGTGAAGGATTATATCAAACTGCACAAGAAGAATATTGGTATCATTGGGATTATGATAAATATGTTGAATGTGATAGACCAGAAGAAGTTAGTAGTTTTACATTTATGTTATAATCTAATTTTGAAAGGAAAACTATAGTATGAGAGATGATATTTTTGAAACTTATATTAGTAGTCTATTGATATATGCTAATAAATATATTAGAGATTTAAAATATGAGCCAAACAATAAATATGAACTAGTAAAGAGATATAGAGAAATTTTTTACGCTATATTTAGGTTTTATAGAGAAGTATTATCTAATTTACATTTAGAGCAGTGTGGAAAAGATGATTGCTTTAGAAAACCAACTAAGGATGAAGAATTAGAATATACTTGTTCATTAAATAATGAAAAAATACAATATCCTTTAAATAGGATATTAGAATATAGACACGAGAAATTCCCTGAATACATAGATGACTATGGTATGCAAACTTTTATTGAATTTACCAACTTTAATGGTGAAATACAATCAATAAGAACAAATGATACAGATTGGGATTATGAACTAGATAGAATATTTGATGTAGATAGACTATCTAATTTAGACCCACAAGAAGCCTATGACTTATTAATTAATGATATTTGGTATAAGAATTAAGGTGATATAGTGGATTTATTTATTGGTTTAGTAATATTAATAGTAATATCTTTATTATTAGCAATAATTTCTTTAATATTAGTTTTACGTTCACTAGCACCATTTAAGAAAATGAAACGTAAAGAACTAGATAAATGTTATGATTTAAGACAACTATATAAAAATAGTAAAAAAGATAGAAAATAGTTGTTGACAAATAATATTTTATATGATATAATAGATGACGTATAGATAAGACAACTAAAATAGTAATGATTTATAAGTTTTTACCTCGTTTTTGTCCTTTCTCATTACTTACCTCAAAATATGCCTTATCTATACTTATACATAGGGGTTTACTGTTCAATGGGAGATGGGGAGTCTTCAAAACTTGCCGATGTGGGTTCGAGTCCTACAGCCCCTGCCATAATAAAAACTTTCTTGTATAATTATATGCAAGGAAATAAAAATGAAAATTTAATAAAGAATATTGATTACCCAAGTGAATGACCAGTTGTTCTGGTGCTTGGAGTCTAACCATAAAACAGAGTTAGGACTATATTGGGATACTTATATAGAAATAATTGACTTATATTGGTAACATTATAAGCACAAGGTAGAAATTACCATTCCGTAGGTTAGATGTGCTAATCTTATATTTACCTTAAGCAATATCTCTTGTCGATGGCATAATAGACGCTCCTGTGGAGAATAATCTAAGTTAGGGTGTGAGGTAAGAGCGAGTGGTGTCGCAGCCAAACCTTAGAAATACCAATAAGCCATTTTGTGTTGATGTTCTAGTAATAGAACTATAAGACAAGTTCATATGCGAGTAGCCATACCACAAAGATTAATTTTTTAATAGCCTCGAATTATTCTTACTTTAAAAGACAAGATAAAGCAAGTAATAACTAAATTTTCTGAAGGCTTGGTGAAAGTTGTAGGTATCATTCCTACCATTGCTTGACAAGGGTAAGAAGCATTAGGGTCGCTCCCTAATTCTCAGACTTATTCTCAATGTATGCAAATAAAGGTTCTTATATGTGTTAGTAAGATGAAGGTCTAATCTATATTTTTTATTAAATTTTCATTTGGGAAGTGGTCTGGTATTCTCTATCCCGGAAAGAATACCCCTCCTTTCTAAAAGATAAGCCGAAAGGAATTTTATTTTTATAGATTAGAAAATATCAAATAAGGATGTGATGTAATTGGCAAAAATTTCTAGAAGTGCAATAGAGAAAAGACTAATAGCAAATTCTCAACAATCAATTCAACCAACTAAAGAAGAGATTAGTGAGGCTATGATTAGAAAGTTCAAAAAAGATACTAAAAGAGAACTAACTTTAGAGTATTATCGTATGCACGAATTTCATATGACTAAAAAAGAAAAAAGAATTATGAAACAAAAGTTACATAATATTAAATTTTAATAAAATTTTTTGCTAAATTATAATGAATTGCTTTCAATTCTTAATTCCTTTCAGTTGATTGCAATTAAACCCATCTAAAGTAGGATTTATTCCTACTTTTTTCTTTTATTCAAAAAATTATATGCATATACAAGTAAATAATATATCATAATACCTTGTATAACTCATTCTAATGGGTCTATTTTGCGTTTTTATTCTAAACTTGATAGAATATTCATTTCCAAAATAAAAATCAAAAATCAAACGCTTTCATAAGAATTATAAATTTCATAAAAATATTAAAAAGGTATTGACAAATTTTACTCTATCGTATATAATGGTGTCACCAAGTAAAAATGAAATGGAGGAATTGAAATGAAAAGAAGTGAACAATTTTTATTAGGTGTTATTAATAATCAAATCATATTAGGTGAGATTGAAATTAAAGATTGGAATGGTTATGATGAGTTTTCAGCAACATTTGATGTAGGTGAAGCATTTGATATTGACCTTAGTGAAGATGAAATTAAAGATTGGTATGAGGGTTATTGGGATTGTTTAGATAGTGATGGAAAACTAGATGCTTTATGTGATGGTAATAGAACTTATCAAGATTGGCTTGATGACCAAGTATACAATACTTACTACGAAGACATTAAAGATTGCTCTTGCACAAATTTAGAAATGGACTTTAATGATATTACAATTAACTTTGAAACTGTTAGTTGTGGTCAATGTGATGTTAGAGAAGATGTATGTTTTAATCAAATGATATTCACTAACAAAGAAGCATTTGATATGCTAATGAGCCTTTGGGATAATTATCACCTTAAGAAAATTGATGATAATGGTAAAAAACAATTCAATAAGATTATCAAACTACTAGACGATTATAATTGGTGTGGTGGTGAAAAAGTAGAAGAGTTCATTAGAGAGAACTTAAAATACTAAGAGTGATTAATTTCACTCTTTTTTGTTTTTGAATAAAAATAGGTAAAAAAAGAGAAATAAAAATAAAAAAGAATATAATAAAAAGAAATAAAGAAAGAAAGTAATATAAAGAAAGAAAATATATATCTATATTATATTATATATAATATATCTATATTAAAAGAAAAATTAAAAGAATAAAACAAAAACAAAGAGAAAATAAAAACTAACAAAATAAATATTACACTTCGTGTAATATTAGTCTTTTGTTACTTTTCTTCTATTAAGAAAAGTAAAATGAAAAGAAAATATTTTGTATAATTCCTTTTTAATTTTTAAGTAAAATATTTTAATACAGTATTCTTTAATCAGAAGAAGATGAAAAAAAAAAAGAGAAAGAAAACCTGCAAAGAAAGAGAAAAAGTGTGAAAACGCTTTCATAATTTAATTTATAACTATAGATTGCAATTTTAACTTTTATCGTGTATAATATTACTAGAATAATTCATTCGAGGAGGAACTAATTATGGGAATGATGAACGCAAGTGATTTAAAGGTTAAGTTAGACCAAGCACAAGAAAAGGTAGAAAAGAGATTACAAACTATTCAAAAGTTATGTAAGAAATTAAATGTTAATTATGAAGATTTAATTAAGGCTTATTCAAATGTTGAAGATTTTAAAACTAGAGATTACTTACCATCGAAGGTAGCAAGAGAGATAGTTGGTCAATTTGTTCAACCTATAGAAAATACATATGATGAAAATGGTTATACTAGATTAACAAGTGATGATTATGATTTTAATTCTAAGGTTAGTCAACTTGAAGATAACTTACCAAAGTTATTTGATTTAAGAAGAGTTGCTAATAATTGGCAAATCAAATATGATACAGAAGCAAATAAAGAGAACGCACCTAAAATTCAAGTATTAGTAGATTTCTTAAATGAGTGGGGTGAGTTAGCAACTAGTTGGTATCATAGAAATGCAGAAACATTAGTTAATGCTAAAAATGAATTTCATAAGATTGCTCAAGATTTCTTAAAAGAACATAACTATGAGAATTTAAGTTATGAAGAAAAAAGAGAATTAGTTAAAACATTTAACGATTATATGTTTGACAATTATCACGTTAGTAATAGATATAGATTTTCAAGTGTAGATAGTGATGACTGGGTTAATGCAAAAACTAATGTTGATAGTTTAACTAGAGATTTATCAAATGTTAAGTTTGAAGAAACTAAGAAAAGTGATTATTATTCATATGACCAAAACTTTGGGCATAGTGCAGATGATGGTAAATATGTTTTAAAGAGTTTTGATGATGAAAGACTATCTAAGATTATCGAAGCAGAAAAGAAAGCAAAATATGAAGATTTATGCAATAGAATTAGTGCAGTAGTTGGTGAGATTACAGATGTATCTAATTTAAGAGTTAGTGCTAAGGGTAATTTAGATGGTATTGTTGAAGGTACTAAGGGTAAGGCTAAGGTTGAAACTATTGGGGCAGGTGGCTATAATACTGGAACAATAGTAAATGTAAAGCACGGACAAATATTTCATTATAGAGTTCTAGTACATAAAGTAAACTAGAATATAACATTCAAAACTTTCACTTTAGTTTCTTGCTAAATTATATGTAAATAAATTTTGAAACTAAAGTGAGGGTTAATTATGTATGGTTACATTTACAAAACAACAAATTTAATTGATGGTAAAATTTATATAGGTCAAAAGAAATCACCTAAGTTTTTAGGTGAGAAATATCTAGGTAGTGGTAGAGTTTTAAGAAAAGCATTAGATAAGTATGGTAGAGAAAATTTCAAAGTAGAACTTATCGAAGAAATTGATTGTCTTGAAAAAATGGACGAAAGAGAAATTTATTGAATTGCTCAATATCACGCTACTAATAGAGAAATAGGTTATAATCGTTCAGAAGGTGGAAATGTTAATAGAACTATGGTTGGTGAAAATAACCCGTTTTATGGAAAGCATCATAGTGAAGAAACTCGTAAAAAGATGAGTGAACATAATGCTAAATACTTTTTAGGAAAACACCTTAGTGAAGAAACCAAACAAAAGATTAGAGAAAAAGAGTTAGGTAGGATAGTTTCTGAGGAAACACGACAAAAATTACGAGATAATGCTAAAAACAACTCTAATTATGGTATGAAAGGTAAACACGTTAGTGAAGAAACTAAGAAAAAATTAAGTGAAGCCAAAAAAGGTAAACCTAGTCACGCTAAAGGTTCAGTTCACATTACAAATGATATTGAAGATAAAATGATACACTTAGAAGAATTAGACTATTATCTATCACAAGGTTGGCGAAGAGGTAGAAAGAAATTTTCAAAAGAGGCTTGTGAAAATATTAGTAAGGGTCATAAAGGCAAGTCAACATATAACAAAGGGTATAAGTGAATTAATAATGGGTGCATTGATAAATGTGTCCCACAAAGTGAACTAGATAACTTTTTAAATAATGGATGAACTATGGGAAGAGTTCATAGAATTAAAGATTAAGAGGTGGTTAAATATGTTATTGAAAGATTTAAAAGATATGAATTTTACAAATTTAAAAGTAATAGTTAGTTGGACTTTTGATAAAGGCTATGAATGGGAAGATTTATTAAGAGCACCTAGTTATGAAAGTGATTGGGTGTGGGATTGTAGAGTTATTTATTTCACAAAAACAGATTTATATGATTTAGTTATTAAGATTGGGCAATAGTTTATGGTTAAAATAGAAGAGCGAGAGCAAGTTCAACAAATGACCATAAATGGTTCATCACAAAACTTAGTTAATAAATTTTGTATAATTAGTTGTTCTAAATGTGGTGCTATTATGGGTCAAGTAGGTGCTAGTAGAGTCAATGTTATAAAATCATTAAACAATGACAATAACAAACCTTTATATTGTTCTATGTGTGGCACTAAATTAGAATACCCAGAGATAATTGATATTAAGTGCGATTAGTTATTATTATTTATAATAACTTTTTGCTTTAAGAAAAGGAGATGATAGGTATGAAATATTTTGTATGTAGTGATTTACATTCTCATTACACACCTTTAATTGAAAGTTTAAATAAAGCAGGGTATGATATGAATAACCCAGAACATAAACTAATTGTATGTGGTGATGTATTCGATAGAGGTGATGAAACATTAGAAGTTTACAAATATTTAAAATCAATACCTAAAGAGCATAGGGTGTTAATTCGAGGTAATCACGAGAATTTATATTTAGAATTACTAGAAAAACATCTACCTGATAGTTATGATTATTCAAATGGCACAGTTAAAACATTTTGTCATATAGCAAAAGTAAATCCAGAGAAGATGGATGCTAGTTTTTGGTATAGAAAATATAGTGATGACCATTCAGTTAATGTTAGAAATATATTAGAAAACATATGGGGAACAATAAAAGAAAAAGTAAGTAAATCAAGAATAACTAAATGGTTAAAAAGTAAAGAATGGGTTAATTATTATGAGTTAGGTAGATTTATTTTTGTTCATAGTTTTATTCCATTAGAATATGATATTAGTTTTGGTTGAAGAGAAAATCTTAGATATATGCCAGAGTGGAGAAATGCTTTCCAATATGAGTGGAATGACGCAATGTGGGGTTGTCCTTACACAGATTTCTTAAATGGTTATTTTACACCAGAAATTAAAAATGGTAAAACATTAGTATGTGGTCATTGGCATTCATTTGGTTTTAGAGAATACTTTGGTGGCTTTAAATATAAGAATGACAAAGATATAGATTTTAGTATATTCTATTCTAAATATTTAATCGCATTAGATACTTGTTCAGCATTATCTAAAAAAGTAAATGTAATGATTATAGACAATGACAAGTGCTATAATGAAAATAATGAAGAATTAGTTGAAGATAATATGCTAGAACAATTTAAACAAAAGATTGAGTTCTTTGAGAAAGGAACAATAGATGGCTACCCTAAAATAGAAACAATTACAAGTGAAAGGAATGAATAAATATGGGATTAGATATGTATTTAAGAGCCAAGACTAATATGAGAGAATATAAAGGCTCTACAGGTGCTTGTAGTGGGTTGTTCCCTATTGCACCAGATGATTATGGTATGGTTGAAATAGGTTATTGGAGAAAAGCATATGACCAACAAGAGTTAATAAAAGAAGTTATGTCAATAGTAGATGTTATAGACTATACGATTGTAAATGACCACTACTTAATTACCAAAGAAGAGGTAGACACTATCATTGAGAGAGCAACTGAAATTCTCAATACACATAAATTTGATGAAGATGGTTATGACCTAGATGGTGGTGATACATTCAATAGTAAAAGTAAGTGGGAAGACACTATTGCTTTCTTTAATGAAGCAAAAAAGATTTATGAAGAAGACCCAAATGCTAAAATATATTATTTAGAATGGGCATAATTAAGAAAGGAAATTGATGAAATGAATAGTCAAAGTTTTACACCAAAAGAAGTCGAAAAAGGTTTACATTTAAAGTTGATTAATACATTGTTAGAGATTAATAAAGATAAAGAAAATTTTTATAATCAAATTATGATTGATACAGATGGTTACTGCTTAATAGTTAATTGGACTGAAAGAAGTTTTGATGGTGAATTTAATAGTAGATTTGAATTTTTAGAGGATGATGAAGTAGTTATGAAAGAAGTACATTTCCCAGACAATCACTATGAATATTTATTTCCAGAAGAAGCAGACCAAGCAATTAATGATTGGCTTAAAGAACACCCAACATATAAACAAAATCAATATGGTTTTTGATATGATGAAAGAGAACAAAAGTTGTGGGAAGAACAAGTAGAAACCAATAGAATTGAAAAAGAAGAACAAGTAGAGTTTAATAGAATTGAAGGAACAAGTGATACAACCATAACTGCTCAACAAATGTCATTAGAAGACTTTGGAATAAAAATAGAATAATTGTATAATACAATGGTAGAAAGTAAATCTACCATTTTTACGCATTTAATAATCTAAATTAAATGTGCTAAATTATATGATATATTTAATATATCACAAAATAAATTTTTGAAGAAAGAGAGTAAAAAGAATTATGAAATTAGAAAGAAGAAAAGTAAACGCACTTACTAGACAACTTGAAAACTTCAAGAGAAAGAAATTAGACGAAGCAATAGAGTTAGAAGATAAGGCAATAATTGAAGTACCTATTATTATGGGTAGTCAATTAAAAGATATGGAAAAGAACAAAGAGCATTATGATGATGTAATGAAACAAAATCAAGATGCTATAGATGAGTTCAAGAAAGATGAAGAGAAAAATATTAAAGAAGCAAAGGACAAATGGAAAGGCTTAGTAAGTAAACTAGAAGAAGAGTTTAAAGATTTATATCTAAAAGAAGATAACAACTATACAGTAAAATGTAAAGGTAGAAAAGAACTAAGAAGCCTAATTGAGCAATGCAAAGAAAGTAATGTTAGATACAAATGGGAAAAACTGATTGAAGGTGATTACAAATACAATGTTAAGTTCTCATTAAAAGAAGATTTAGATGATGACATTGTTAATGATGAAGTTGTAGTAGATGAACAACCTATTCAAGAACCAACTACACAACCAGAAGCAATAAACCTAGATAACCTTAAATTAGGTGATGCTATCGTAGTTACTCAAAATCTATTAGATGCTTTAATGCAAACAAAACAAAGTGTTGAACAAATGGCAGATACAATTACAAATGCTAGTGAACCCATTACACCAAATAATGAGCAAGAGGTATTTCCTACTGAAGAGCCAGTAGAGGTAGAGCAAGAAGTTGAAGATGAACAAGAGTTAGAAATTGATGAAAGTTTAAAGTTAAACGAGAAGTTAGACTTAGATGGCTTAAAGGCACTATTACAAGATTACAAAGATGGTAAGTTTGAATTAGATGATTTAACTATTGATAAAGATGGTTGGGTTGTTACTAGTGATAAAATGTATTCAGTAGAAGAAAACTTACAAACTGAAGAACAACCTAAAGAACAAATCAATGAAGGTTTAGCAGTAGTAGGTTCATTAGAAGATTATTCACCATCTCCTAGTGCAAAGCCTCTATATGATGAAATCGTAGCAGAAGGTATGCTAGAAGATTTAGATAAAGTGTTAAGAGAAATTTATCAAGATGGTGCTAGTATAGATGAATTAAATAATTTATTGTCTACTGAAAAAGACTTTGTTCGTTCTATGTTAGGTCTAGATGGAAATAGCACTTTAGAGAAAGATATTGAAGATGAAACAATCGAAGAAATAGAAAAAGAAGATAGTTTACCAGCTAGTGAAAAAGAGCCAGAGAAAAATGAATATTTAAATGATGAAACAGGTTATGGTGAAGAAGACGAAGATGAAGAAGATTTATCTAGTTTAGAGGCAATAGTAGATAGTGATGAAGCAAAGGATATGTAATTATGTTCAAATTAAGATGTAATAATAAAATTTTAAGTGAACATAATACTTTACTTGAAGCAAAAATGAACACATTACTATCTCTAAAGAAAAATCCTAGTCTTAAACTAATCGAAGTATTAGATGATAATAACGAAATTGTATATGAGAAAGAAGTAGAAGAACCAACACAAGAAGAAATTGAAGTTGGTGTTGATACAGTAATTAGAAATCTAATAACTAGATGGTGAGAAAACATAACAGAATTAGAAAGTGCTAAAGTCACATTAGCAGACAAAGATGTTGATAGTTCTACTATTGATATTTTATCAGAAATGATAGACAATACTTATGAACATTTAGGTTCATTAGAAAGTTGTTTAAGTGATAATAATAATTAAATAAAAATAGGAGGAACACATAAATGTTTCATATAGCAAAGAATGGTATTATTACCTTACATCGTGGTGATACATTTACCCTTCCTATTTTAATTAACTTAGGAACACCTTTAGAACCAAACATATTCGATTTAAAAGAAGGTGACCAAGTTATATTTAGGTTAATGAGGGCAAATGAAAAATCAGAAGATGCCACAATAGAAAAAGTATATACAGTAAATGACTTAAATGAAGATGGTGCAATCAATGTTATTTTCACTAATGATGATACTAATTGATTAGACCCAGATACTTATTATTATGAAGTTCAATTAAGATATTATAGTGATGATATTGAGAATGTAAACACATTTATTCCTAGAACAAAATTTTATATCGTAGAATAAAAGGAGGTGTTGAATAGTGAATAAAAATTCAATGACATTAGAATTTAAAGTAAATAAACAACACCTTGAAAGAGTAGATAGACAAAAGATAGTTGAAAAGTCAGAGAATTATTTATGAGCACACTTCATATTCTCAAGTGATTGGACAGGTCTTAAAAAATATATGTTGGCAAGACCACTAACTGCTCAAGATAATGCAAGTGATTATAAGTTAGAGTTAGATGAAAACAATAAATGTAAAATACCATTTGATTTAAATTTATTCCCAGGTTTTATTATTAGTGCTTATGGTGAATCATTAGATGATGATACTACAGTAAAAGTAACTACTGATAGTTTAGGTGTTGATGATAATTTAAATGTAATGTCTAATGTAGTAATTACAACTGATGCACAATCAGTAGATATTAATAGTGCTACATTAACAAGTGGTGAAGAAGAATTAGCAGTAAGATATGTTACTTCTAATAACCATACTATTATTGTTAATAAGTATCAAGATATATTAGACTTAGGACTTGAAACAGAGTTTGAGTATGATGAAACAACATATACATTGTACCTATATGCAATAACTTATAATGATGATGAAAAGATAAGGACATTATTATCTAGCATAGAGTTAAGTTCTGGAATAAATGACATAACAACTGAATTATCTTATACAGACCCAGATACAGGATTAACTACATATAGAAATTTAGTATTCACTTATTCAGATGGTACAGTTAAAAGAGTTTCATTAGATTACTTTTGGGATGAAATAAGAAGTAATTTATCTAGTGCAGTATTTAATCTTAATTTAAGGATTGATAATGAGGTTACAACTTTAAATTCAAGAATAACAAATGAAGTTTCAACAATCAATGGTAGAATAGATAGTGAAGTTTCAACATTAAATCAAACAATATCTAATTTAGATACTAGATTAACTAATGCTATTAATCAAGAAATTCAAGATAGAATAGATGATGTCACTAGTGAAGAAACTAGAGCAATAGCAAGAGAAAATCAAATTGAAGATAATTTAAATCAAGAAATAGCAAGAGCAACTAATGTTGAAGATGATTTACAAACTCAAATTACTGTTGAAACTCAAAGAGCATTAGGTGCAGAAGAAGATTTATCTAATGCACTACAACAAGAGATTAATACAAGAGAACAAGTAGATAATCAAATCATAGATAGTTTAGATGAAGAAACAACTAGAGCAATTATCCAAGAAGAAGTTTTAGATGATAAGATAGAAACTGAAACACAAAATAGACAAGTTGCGGACAATAACTTACAACATAACATAGATGTTGAAGCACAAACTAGATATGATAATGATGCTAATCTTCAAACTCAAATTACAAATGAAGCAACTACAAGAGCAAATAAAGACTTAGAACTACAAACTAATATTGACAATGAAGAAACTAGAGCAAAGTCAGTAGAGGACACTTTAAATACTAATCTAAATAATGAGATAACTAGGTCAACTAATAAAGATATTGAATTACAAACTAATATAGACAATGAGGCAAGTGCAAGAGCACAAGCAGATACTAGTATTAGAAATGATTTAGAGCAAGTAAATACTGATTTATCTAATGCAATTCAAGAAGAACAAGATAGAGCAACTAGTAGGGAAATAATATTAGATGCTAAAATAGATGGTGTAAGTGAAGATTTAACTACAAAATCAACTGAATTAAACACTAAAATTACTCAAGAGAAGAATAGAGCAACTCAACGAGAAAATGCGATTGAAGGCGATTTAAATGCCCATACAAGCGATATTAATAACCCACACCAAGTTACTAAAGCACAAGTTGGGTTAGGTAATGTTGTTAATACTAGTGATAGTGATACACCATTAGAAAATGGCACAACAAAATTTACTACTGGTGGTGCTTATAATTTAAAACAATCATTAGAAGGTGAAATAACTACCTTAGAAACTACAACAAATAATAAGATAAATGTCAATGTTCATATTGAAGGAAATCAAGATGAAATAACTTATAATGGGGATGTAGTTACTAAAACATCACCTTATAAGAATTTAAATACAGGTGTTACTGGAAGTAGAAGTGAAGTATTACATTTAGCAAATGATACTACTGCTGGTTTAATGTCACATACTGACTATAACCAAATTAGAAATAATACAAGTAGAATTGAAAACCTTGAAGGTCAAACTACTCGTTTAATCTATACAGATAGTCAAAACCCTACTCAACAAGATATTCAAGATTTCGTAGATGATTATTTACTTACAAAAGGTATTACAGACCCACAACCTGAAGACTATACAGGTATTGCAGTAGTTGTAAGTGGAACATATCATATTTGACATTACTATTCAAATGATAATATTGGTTGGAAAGATGATGGTCAAGATACAGTTTCACAATTTACAAATAGTGTTGCAGGTATCATTAAAGGTAAGCAACAAGATGGTTTTGTATATGCAGAATTAGATGGTACAGGTAGTGTATTTGGTTGGTCTACATTAAAGGGTAGAGTTACAGATGTTGAGAATAATAAAGTAGATAATTCAACATTAGGTTCTCAAAGTGATACTGGAACATCAACTACATATGGCTATATAAATACACAAGATGCAAATCTACAATCACAAATAACTAGTGAAGTAACCACTAGACAACAAGGGGTTGAAGATTTACAAGACCAAATAGATAATGAAGTAACTAGAGCATTAGTAAGTGAAGAAATTTTAAGTGATGATATAGATACTTATTCATTTAAAAATGTATCTAGTCAAGATATAAGTACATTAGTTGCAACAGCAAAGAATAATGTATGACAATAATAAAAGGAGAATAGAAAAAATATGCCAACAAGTTATACAATAACATTAAATGACAATGTAGTTAGTAAACTACAAACAATCGTAGGTGGAGTAGACATTTCACCATTAGTATTATTTAAAGCAAATCAAAAGGTAGTGGTAGATTTTAGTGTAGGTACTTATTATTTTAATGAAACTGGTGCTTACTTAAATAATATTGCTTATAATTCTATATCAGTTGATGATGAACAAACAGGTACTCATAGTTCATATGATTTAATAATTTCTGAAAATGCAGGTCAAAATCAATTAATAGCATCTATTGGTGGCTTTGATGGTGATGCATATACTTCATTAAGTAATGAAGTAGTTATTTACGAAGGTGATGTTTCACAAATTAGTGACACTTCAACTATTGCTAGTCAATTACCAAAGGTTGAATTTACTTTAGCAAATGACTACAAAGGTAAAGTAGTTATCGAGGTAAATCCAGATTATTCAATAACTAATTAATTTAAAATAGATAGCCTTAGTGCTATCTATTTTTTTTTTATTGTATTATATTATAGTAATACTATTGTGAAAGGAAGATATAATATATGAAATATTATGTTAGAACAACAGGTGAAAGGGATTTAAGTGCTTACTCATTTTTAAATTACATTCCTTTATACGATTATGAGCATAAACCTGTAAAATCTTTTATTGAACAAATGAAAATAATAAGTGAAGATGATGCCTTATTTATGGAAGATGATATTGTCTTTTGTAAAGATTTTGAAAATAAAGTTAAGCAAGTAATTAAAAGATTTCCAAATAAAATAATTAATTTCTTTTATCAACCACTTGCTTATTTAATAACTGGTAAAATATTAGGTAAATGTTTTTTATATAATCAATGTGTATATTACCCTAAGGGTGTATCTTTACTTATTGCTAATGAAATGGAAAAATTAATTAGTGAAGGAATTAAGTGGACTCAATATGATGAGATACAAGCAAAAGCAATGGATAACTTAAGATTAGACTTTATTAATTATAGACCTTGTTTAGTTCAACACATTGGTGCTAAAAGTTTAATAGGTAATAAATGACTTGCTGATGCAAAGACAATTTACTTTATAGATGATTTAGGTGATATGAACTATGATGATTGTAAATTAATGATTGATTATGGCTATGCTCAATATGATAAATTAGGAATACCATACACTAGACCAAAGATACTTGTAGACAGGAGTAAAAAATAATGAATGACTTAGATTTGACTAAAGCAATAGATAATTTAGATGAATGTATTAAGTTAGTTAAAGACAAGTTTAAATTTGATGGTAACTATTTAACTAGAATTAGTGGTTATTATTTATTTCCTGATGGTGATATTATTGAAACTAACCCACACGGAATAGTTGATAATTTTCTAATTAACAAAGAATATATAAAGAATAATAGTGATAAGCCAATAATATTAACAGAAGGTAGTAAATTTTTAGAGTATTTAAATTGTGTTAGATTAAGAGGGTTTAACAATTTAACACCCGGAATAAGTTATATAGTAGTGCCTAAAAATAAACTTACTGAAATACAAAAAATTAAATTATTAAATTGATTAGATGTTATGTATTATAATAAAAAGAATATTGGTTTATTTACATTAGATAACGTGTATAAACAATATGACTATTTTGAAAATGAAATATATTCAGATGAAATATTGAAAGATATAGATAGGATATATTATTAGAGAGTTGACTTGAATTTAGTCAACTTTTTTATTGTTTACTATTGACAAAATAATATTGAACCTTTATAATTATAATAGGTAATAATTTAAGAGTGGAGGAATAAAATATGCGTAGATTAACAAAGAAGATTGACTTACAAGAATTTGGTAGTTCTTACATCATTTCAAGTGCATTTATAAATGAAATACCAAATATATTTCTTGACAAAGATTATGTAGGTGAAGCACCTAACAAATTAGGTCAATTAGAAGATTTATTACAATCTTACAATGTTGAAGATTTAGAGGAATTAGACAAATTGCTTGAAATGGCGACAACTTATGAAAAATTATCAAAGCAATTAGGTTGTCCGTTAGAGGTAAGGTGTAAAATTACAACCGACACTACAATATATGATACTGAGGGAAATAGTTTTGAAGTGGAATATATACACGATAACAATTTTACTACAATAATGAATCGTGGTTTTGGTAGTATGTATGAGTTTGATTTTACATATAATGATTACCAAAAGACTTGGTGGCTTAAAGCAGATAGGAGTGAATAAGTATGAATGAATTATTTTTACAAGAGTTAAATGCAATTACTAATTATGCGAATAATAGTAATACTAATTTTACAGAGGAATTAGTTAGAGAAATGCTAACAAACTTATTAAATATGGAAAGGTATCAATTATATGGAAATAGACCTCGTCCAGCCGAATGCTGCGAAAAGAACCAAACTAAGAAAGGATAAAAGTGAGTAGAATGAAAAAGAAACTAGGAGATTTAACTATAAGAGAGTTAAAAGATGAACAAGACATAATTTGTAAGTCAACTATATGTAAAGATTGTCCTTTTAAAGAATGTTGTATAACATATTATATAGATTTAGACCAAGAAGTCGAGGTAGAGAAGATGAATAAATTAAATATTAAACAAATTCAAAAAGAAGCGATAGCTGTATTTGATACTAAAAAAGAATTACTCGATTTCATTAAAAAATCATCATTCAAAAAAGATGACTATTCTCATTATACAATGGAAATAACTTATAGTAGAAACAAAAAATGGCTTGTTCAGTGGAGATAGAAGAAAATGATTAAAATAATTAAAGATGGTTCATTATCAAAATCTACAAAAATAATTTACACAACTACCTGCGATATTTGTGGATGTATATTTGAATTTGAAAATGAAGATATAAAATCTCAAGAAAGAAAACCTAATGGTAATATATTTATTGATTGTCCTACTTGTTATTTTGAACTTAAAAGAACTTATAATGAATTAAATCCTAGAATTATTGAGGTGGAAGATAATGAGTAAATTTATTGCGTTAAAAGAAATATCGAATGAAGATTGGAAAACACAATTAGCTCAGGGATATCCAAATGTTCCAAAGGGTGCGGAAGTAAAGATTTTAGAAAGAGATTTTAGAAACTATTATGGTGTATGGGTTATAATTGAATGGAATGGAAACCAGTATTATACAAAAGCAGAATATATTGAAGAGGTAAAAGAAAATGAAAATTAAAGCATTATTATATTGCACAAAGGGAAAACCTTATTTAAGAAAATTAGATAATTATTTTTTAGATAAACATAATGACAATTATTATTGGAAAAAAGGACAAACTGTTCCTTGTAGTGCAAACGGCAAAATAGTTGCTGAATGTGATTTTGAGGTTGAGAAGATACTTCATACAAATAATTGTATTAGTTATTATTGTAGAAAAACAACTTTATTACAAGAAAAGTCTTGTTTAACTGATGGGCAAATATACTCATATTTAAAAGATAATAAAGGTTATGCAATCCACATTAAGAATTTACATATATTTGATGAGCCAAAAGAATTAAGTGAGTATAGTAAAAGAATAGGTGATGATTTTCAAGTTTTAGGTAATGCACCACAAAATATGATGAGATGTTGTGAACTTAAATATCTTATTGAAGATTATATCCTAATCTCAATTAGACCTGAATGGCTATGCAAAATCCTAAATGGAGAAAAGACAATAGAGGTTAGAAAGAAAGTTTTAAAGGAGATGTTAAAGAATGAGTGAAGAAATAGTACAATTTTGTGTCACACCCTACGCTTTGGCTGATACTTTATTAGCATTGCATAATAATGGTGTTAAAGAAATTTATTTAACTAAATGTGATAATGATTTATATATAAGAATACCAAAAGAAAGATTAGAAAGAGCAGTTTATCCAATTAAAGAAAATATAATTAATGAATGTGCTTGTTGTAATAAAGAGGTAATAAAAAATGACTAAAGAATTAAAAATAGACTTATTTAATATTTATGATGTAGTAGTTTTTGCAGATGAAAATGGAATTACACAAGATTGTGTATGTGTTATTGGAAAAGATAAAGAAGTAGATGAAATTGTAGATATGATTGAATGTAATAACCATAGTATTTCAATTTATGGAAATGGTAATTATAAGGTATGGGAAAAAGACGGAAAGGGTATGCCATATTATGCAACTAACAAAAAGATAATTCATTTATACACTTTAAAAAATGATAATAGATTTTATGAGGTTTATCCTACAAACGATTATGATGATGTAGATAATTCTAATACAAGTGAGGCAATGAAGCAAGTAAAGTTCTTTAAAAGTCAAGATTTCTATGATGAAATAGGACAACATTATGGTTTAATTAATGAACGTTGTAAAGTTATTGAAGATGCCTTAATCAAAGCACAAGAACAAGAAAAGGTGCTAAAGATTATATTTGAAAAGAATGTAAATATTATAATATTAAAACTTGCTGAAAATGTAGATGAATATAACGAAAGAATGTTAGCAAATAGTCTTATGCTTACACAAGAAGAATTTGATTTAATTAGGAGGTATTTAAAATAATGAGTAAAGAATTTATTAAAAACCCAGTAAGAAAAATAGTATTCGATACTATTACATCTATATTCGACTACTCATACTTCTATGGAACAAATGGAGAACTATGTGCTGATATTTTTAATGAAACATATTCTCTACCTATAACAGATAGTGAATGGAGTAATATAGGAAATTATATTAAACTTAACTTTCGGTATGTCAATTTAGTATTATATGATATTAATAAAGACACAATAATGGTTAAAACTGACAAATTCAAATATAATGCTGGAATTGATATTAGTAATAATCTATATTTATCATTTAATTCAAATAAAAATATTTTTTATTTGAAAGATTATAATATAAAGTGGAAAATAATAAATAAAAGAAGATAATGAATGAGGTATTTTGAATGATATATTTTGAACTAATTTTTAAATTAATATTATGCCACTTATTAGGAGATTATGTATTACAAATAGATTATTTAGCAAAGACAAAAGGTAATAATTTTTATCATTTGTTAGCACATTGTTTTTTATATGCAGTTCCTTTTTATATATGTTTTGGATTTGTATGGCAACTTATACTATTGATTTCTTTGCATATAATCATAGATTTTTTAAAGGCTAAAAATATATATGTATTTATAAAGCAAAAACAAATATATGTTATGCCTTATTGGTTAGACCAATTATTACATTATTTGACTTGCTTATTATATTTAATTTAGTTAAAGAGATAGATGACGATAAGCAACAAGTTAAATAGTTTTCTTGTATAATATATTTTGTAAGGAGATATAAAATATGAATAAAATTGAATTTACACTTAATATACCTAATGAGTCAAATTTAGTAAACTTATGTACAGGTATGGTTCATCACGCTAGTGAATTTAAAAGTAATATTACACTATCAGTAGAAGATGGTCATAAGATAGACTTAAAGTCAATCTTAGGTGTTATGTCACTATGTATGTCTAATGGTAAGAAAATAACTATTGAGATAAATGGTGATGATGAGGATGATGAGGATGGTGCTTATATGTGTTTAGAGAAATATACTAGACTATATAAGTAATAGAGAGAGTATTTATTACTCTTTTTATTTTTACCATTAAACGCTAAATTATTTAGTTGTTGTATAATAATATAGTGGGAGGTTGCTCTTATGATTAATAATAAAGACAATTTAGGTAATGAATTATCAAAAGAACAAATTGAATATTTTAAAGATACTAAAATTGTAGATAAGAACAATAATCTTTTAGTAGTATATCACGGCTCACCTACACCAACATTTAATGAGTTTAATCCTAGAGATGCTAAGTCACAATTTGGTAAATATAAATTTGGTGATGTTAATGTTAATTATTTTACAACTGATAGAAAATCTGCATCAACATATACTGAATTTGGTTATGATGATGGAACATTATTTGAATGTTATATTAACATAGTTAATCCTTATATAGTAGATAATAAAAGTGAAGCTGAAATCAAATCTCATTTAAATATTAAAGATGATAGATTAAGAGAACAACAAATAAAATTATTTGATAGAATATTTAATAAATGGCAAGGTAAAATTCTTGATTATTCTGATTATAGATTTAATGAGTTAAATAATGATTTACACAAATTAAATTTAGAGTTAAGACCTAGTGACCAATATGAAGAAGGTACTGACCCAATGGATATAGATTATTTTGACTTATGGAATTTAGGTAGAAATAGTTTTATGGGTGCAGAACATATTTTAGAATATCAATATGCAACTGATGAATTGTTTGATGATGATATGTATGACCAATTAAGAGATGATATTATAGGTGATGACCCTAACGATTATTTTTTCTCTACTGACGATGTAGTTAGATATGTACTATCATTAGATGAAAACTATGATGGTATAATTATAAAAGATATACACGATAGTAAAGATATGTTTAGTGACATAACAACTGATATAATCACACTAGGTTCACCTAATCAAATTAAATCTATATCTAATAAAAATCCAAGTTCAAGTAATAGAATAGATGAAACACTTATACCATATATAAGTGATAGATACTTATTGTGAAAGGGTCAAGAATACTCTAAAGAGCCTAAAACAGACAAAATAAGACTATATCATCAAACAATGAAAGATAATATACCTTCCATAATAAAAAATGGAATACAAGGCAAATTTAAGCGTTGATATGATAACCCAGGTGGCAATGTAATATGAGCAAGTAGTGAGCAACCACAAGATTGGTCTGATTGAAATTATGGTAATTGTGTATTTGAATTAGACTTACCTAAAGACTTTGATATGAGAAAAGTAAATAGTAGTGATTATAATATTTATCAAGATATAGAACCTAAATATATAAATGCTTTATATTTACAATCACCTTATGTAGAACCTATTATGAAAGATTTTCAAAATACACTTGATATACAAAAATCTATGGATAGATTTAGGAATGGTGAATTAAAAGAGGGTATAGATGATTTAGATTTTGACCCTGATGAATTAGCACAACTAATTGATATATACGAACTAGAGGAGCCAAAACTAATTGATATAGAAGAACCAGAAAAAGAAGAGCCAAAAGAAATAAACAAAAATTCTTTTTGGTATAAATCTATGTTAGACACTATTGAGCAATCTAGGAAATATAGAAGAGGTGTTACATTTAAATTATCTGATGATGATAAAGAATATTTAGAAAAAGAATTTAAAGATTTTTCATTTAAAGTGGTTGACTTAAAAGATGTCATTAAAATAAATCATTTAGATGACCAAAACTCTGGTACATTTAGTCGTAGACAAGATATGTGAGGTGAAGAGCCTGAATTATATTGGTATTCAAAAGATAAAGATACAAATTTAAATAGTCCTATTAGATTACGTTCTAATTTAAAAGTTATAGATGGCAATCATAGATTATGGGCATTATACAATATGGGTTATTCTAAGGCAGAAGTATTAGTTTATGACCCTGATAAATTAAATGAAGCATTATTATTAGAAGTAAGTCGTAGAGATTTAATAACTAAATCTAAAAGAGGAAAAGAATATTCTAAGAATAATCAAGCATTAGGTAAGAATAGATGGGAAAGAAAGAAATGGTCAAGAGTTGCTAATTCTACAAGAGAATTTAACTCTATTGATATGAATACATTTTTCAAGAAAGATATTTTAATTGTTAATGTGCCAGTAAATGGTGAAACAAATAATTATATAGTTAAAATTAAATTTAGTGGTGTATTGAAAGAGATACAAAAGAACGTTCAAGCAAACAATAATAAATTAGATTATAGAACTATATCACAATCATTATCTAGGGTGTTCAATAATGGTGATGTATATTGTAACTGTAATTGCCCAGACTGAAAATTTCGTATGGCACACTGAAGTACTGTTCAAGGGTATAATTCAGGTAAACCAGAAAATAGACCAAATAGATTTACTTGAACAAATAGTAATGATGATATGGGTGGTATATGTAAACACGCTAGTTTAGTTTTATCTAATCTATCTTGAATGATGAAAGTAGCAAGTGTAATCAATAATTACATTCACTATGCTGAAACATATATGCAAAGACAATTTGCTGATATCATATTCCCTAAAATTTATGGTGTTAAATACCCTGATGCACTACAATTAGGTATGTTCGATAGACAATACTTAAAACATTCAAAAGGTGTAATTGACGCTATTAATGAGTTTGGTGGAACTAGAGGTAGATTTAAGAAAAAGAAACCTACTGAACCTACTAACCCTAATGAAGTTGAAGTTAGAACATCACCTAAACAAATATCTATATTCGATAAGCAAGATGATGAAGAACAAGAAGAAATTGTTGATGAACAAGGAAACAAGGGTTTTAGGCAATATAGTATATTTGACTATGGCATAGGTTCTAGTGAAAAAGATTATGAAGTAGAAGAAAAGCCAAAAGGATTTAAACCAAAAAGGGAACAACCAAAGATACAAAATAAAGGTTTTAAGAAACTAAGTTTATTTGATGATGAAGAGAGTGAAGAATAAAATTCACTCTTTTTTTATTGACAATTTTATTTTTAAATGTTATAATTATTTTAGACAATAGTTTAGGAGGAAAAATAATATGACAACAGAAGAAAAGTTAAAAAGACACAATTATCTATTTAATAAAGTTGATTGTTATGATGAAAAGATAATTGATATAAAAACTCCAGAAGAACTTGAGGAAATGTATCAATTAAGAGAAGAACTACAACAACTAGGGCTATTAGATGATAGAGGTTGTGTTATCGAAATGACAGTTAAAGATTTAAAATATAAAGACATAATTGAATTATGGTATGATGCAAATTTTAGAGTAGTATTAAGTGATGAATTTTGTGCCTATGAAGACGAAAATAAATTTGTTACTGATGAAGATAGTGATTATCACGATTTCAATGAAATAACAAGAATCTGGCGTGAAGATAAAAATGGTAATTATATTTTAATTTACACACAGAAAGGATTAATATAAAAAAAAATAGGTAAAAGAATGATAGATTTAGAAATTGAAATAGAGGTAAAAGAAAATGAAAGAAGTTAGATTAGTATTAAATGGTAAACCTGAAAAGTGGTTTAGTGTTAAAAATGTAAAGTTAGAAACTTTAATTAGAACTGGAAAGGAATTAAATAATTTAGGTTATAAAAATTGGTATTTAGAGTGGAGGTAATTGAAAATGAAATTAGAAGATTTAGAAGAAGAAATTGGTTGTCCTTTAGATGTAAGATGTAAAGTAGTTCCAGATAGTTATATTTTTACTTTTGGAACAAGTATGGAAAGCCAAGAAATTATTACTAGAAGAAAAGTTATTACCATAAACAAAGAAGGTATTTATATTTCATATGCTACTGCAAGCGGTAAAGAAAGAGATATGACATTGCCTTGGAAAGCATATAAAATTACTTGGTGGCTCAGAGAGGATAAGAGTGAGTAATTGTGGAAAAGCATAAGACTACATTGGAGGAAGCAATACTTCTTTCAAAAGTAATAACAATTAGTGATAAAATTGACTGTGCTAATTGTAAAGACTTTCAAGAAAGTAAAACTTTTGAAGAGTATGAAAAACGTAGAGGCATTATAGATATTAATGAAGAAGAATTTAACTTCTTGAAAAATCCAAAATTAAAAGAAGATAGGAGTGAGTAACTACAATGTTACCTGTTTGGTTAATAGTAATCTTACCTGCATATATTCTCATTAATGTCATATGATTAATATTAATGGTCACTGACAGTATTAGGGGTGTAGGAAACTGTGAAACACCTTCGGATTTTATGGACGCACTTGGCATAAACAAAGGTGGAGCAATATTTATATTTATTTTATATATATTAATTTTTCCACTGTATAATTTATTATTATGGACTGTTAGATTAATTGACTGGTTATTGCATATTGGTGTAGATGATAGGAGTGAATAAAATATGAAAAAACCTGGAAGATTTAAAACTTGGTTGATACATAAATTAGGTGGAAAATTAGAATATGAAATATTTATTGAACCAGTATCTGAAATATTTATTGAACCAGTAAAAGTATATGCTAATGTTAGAAAAGTAGTTGCACAAAAATCAATAGATAAGTTTGAATTAAAGTATGTTTCAGAACAATATATAAAAGAAGAACTATGTAATAAATTATATGAAGAACAAATTAAACCTAGAATGAAAATACAAGTATGTGAACAACCTTGAAATTCTGGAATAATAACATATCAAGTAGAATATAATATAGTAGAAGAAAGATAAAAGGACTTAAAATAAAGTCCTTTTCTTTTATTTTGTAAATATAATAAAAATTAAAAAAATTGTATAATAATGATGTAGAACTTTATTGCTAAATTATATGATTTATGGATGAGTAAATTATTTATGTTCTATAATAAAAAGTATATTAGTAATTAGAAAGTGAGGGAATAATAATGCCCGTATGGTTAGTTGTAGTCTTAGCACTAGGAGGAAGTGCTTTAATAAGTTGTATAGTTAATTTTGTATTTAACAAATTTACAAATAGTATTGAAAAGAAAAAACGAGATGCTAAGATAATAGCAGAAGAAATTGCAAAACAAGATGAAGTTTTAAAAAGAGGTGTTCAGGCATTACTGAGACATAACTTATATGAATTATATGATGAGTGATTTACTAAAAAAGGTTATGCACCATTAGATGTAAAGAATGATTTTGAATTTATTTATCTAGGGTATCATAATCTAGGTAAGAATGGTGTAATGGATGGATTACACGAAAGGTTTATGCAATTACCAGAAGAACCTATTAAAAAAGAACCTAAACCTAAAAAACAAAGATTAGTTGAGGGAAATTAATTATGTATACTAAATTACCTTATGAACAATATTTTATAGATACATCAGCAGATTATAATTCAACAGGTAAGGCTAGATACAATATTAAATATAAAGATATACCTTATATGTATAAAGATAGATTATGTCACGCTAATTATGAAATTCACTATGAACCAGAAAGAAATGTAATACAAATAAATTTTGAAGAATCTAATGGTAAAAAAGATTGATTTGTAAATTTTATGTTTGTAGAAAAATATTATGATAGTTTCTTATCTGATGGTGAAATGATTACATTAAGGGTTCATAATGGTTGAGCTGCTATGTATAAGGCTATGAAACACTTTGTAAGAAATGATTTCTATGAATTGAAAAGAAGATACCCTAATGCAGAAGTAGAGATAATAGGTTGGTCATTAGGAAGTGGTCAGGCTATGTTATGTGCACAAGATTTAAATTATCATTATGGTATTAAATCTCACTTATATACTTATGGTTCAGTAAACCCATTTAAGACTAATATATTCAATAGAAGAAAGATAAAAAGATATTTAAGAAAATGTTGTTATGAAGTTTATAACTTTGCAGATGTAAATGACATAGTAACTTATTTACCTTTTAGAATTTTAGGTTTCATTAAGATTAAAAAGGTAGCATTAGATAGACCTCTATTATTTTGAAGATTATTTAACCCTTATAAGTATCATACACATTATGATAATGAAAACTTGTATAATAGAGTATATAGGAAAGATAAAAAGAAAGGAAGAAAGTAATATGGATTTTTGGCAAATATTTTGACCAATAGTGGCTACTGCATTAACTGCTTTAATGACTTGGTTAGTTAAAGCAATAACTAATTTCTTTAATAGCAAAGTTAAAGATGGAAAGTTACAACGACATTTTTCAGCATTAATGGATATAGTTCAATTTAGTGTTATGGAAATTAACCAAACATATGTTAGTGAAATGAAGAAAGCAGGTAAGTTTGATAAGAGTGCTCACGATGTAGCATTTGAAAAGTGTATGACTTTAGTTCAATCTAAACTAACACCAGAACTAAGAGAATATATAGTTGAAAATTATGGTGATATTACAAGTCATTTAACAACATTAATTGAAGCAACAGTATATCAAGCAAAATAATTTATCTTTTAGTTGATGACTTAAGATATTAAAGAAGGGTAGTAAGATAAATTATAGACTTACTACCTATTTTTATTAAAGGAGAATTAAGATGAAAATAGTAGGGTTTGAACCAAAAGATAATAATATTAAACTAGAAGATATTTATGTTGATGTTTATTATGATAGACACCAAAAGTTATATTCATTATGTTTAAGAGATAAGAATACCCAAAATATATTAAGTGACTATCAATATGCAAGAGATAAAAAAGAAGCACAATTTACTAAGGCTATGATGCAAGATGACATTAGAAACTATTTAGATGATAGTTATACTTTAATTGAAAGTGTAAATGAGGAATTATTAGATGTTCCTGATTATTCAATTCATAAGGTTTATTATTATTCATCACCTTATCAAGTTAAAGATTTTCTATTATCTAAGAATGACACACAAAGAATTTATATAGACAAAGAAATAAATATGTATTTAATTTCAAATGCCTTTGATATAGTTCATAATGCTATGATTAATGTTGCTAAGGGTAATTACATAGTAGATATGGATTATAAATGAAGTGACTTAAATAAATCACAAATTGCATTATTGTTTGTACCAAATAATGATGATACCTTTAATGAGTGAGAAGATGCTACGAGTGATTCTTACGATAGAAAATATGTTTATAATAATTTTATAATATATTCAAGATACAATGACTTTGATAATTTTGAATTAGCCAATATCTTAGGGGAACATACCTCTTTAAAAATAAAATGAACAGACAGTGATGAAAATGGTCATCAAGAATATATTTTTGAAGAATTACAAGATAAAGATACATTTACTTTTCCTAACTTACAAAAAGCAATAGATTTCTTTTGAAAAGATAGAGATGTTAAGGTAGAGAAAGTATCTATTGAACAATTAGTAAAAGATAATGACTTATTAAATGATGATGACTTACAATCTTATCATCAAAGACAATGAGATAATAAGAAAGCAAATGAGTTCTCTATTAACAAAGATAAAATAAATTCAATGCTAATGAGTGAAGTTCCTTATGTAGTAAGACATAAAGATGGAAGATTAGAACTAGGTGATGGTAGACATAGAACTAGAGCATTATATAATGATGGTTATAAGTATGTAGAACTTCCTGTAATAATAGAAAATATGTCTAAAACTAACAGAAATGCCCTTAAAAACGATTTTCTTTGTGAGAATGATAAAAGTATTGACCAAGAAATAAAAAACGAAAATAAAGGCGATTTCAATATTAAAGAAGTATATCATTGTAGAGCAAAGAAAGATTTTAATAGAGAAATAAAAGATAGAATACTTTGGTTTAGTGAAGATTTATTATATTCAATGAACTATGGTGAAAATATTTTCACTTGTAATTTATCTTTACATAACCCATTTGATGTAGGAAATACTGATTTATATATAAGAGATTTAATTCCTACTAAGTTCTCAAAAGAATTTATAGACATAGCAAATAGACTAGAAACAACACCAGAAGAATTATTGACATTTGATAGTGGTGCTAAAAGAATATTAAGTATAGTAGGTACAGTTAAGTTTGGAAACCTAGTTAAGTCAAAAGGTTATGATGGTATTACCTCAATAGAAGATGGTAATAAGTGTTATGCAGTATTTAATTTAGACCAAGTAGAAGTATTAGATGTTGACTTAGGTGAAAAATTAAATGAGGAGATTGAAAAAAATTTAACACCTGAACAAATGGAAAGACTTGAAGAGTTAGTCAATAAAAATAATGATGAAAATTCAGACTATCTTAAAATTGTTTATGGAAGTAAATTAGTAGGCGATTATATGATAGTTGCAAATGTTTGAATATTTGACATCAATGAAGATAGAGAAGATGATATAATCACTTGGTATAAGTCAGAGTTTTCTCAAGAAGATTGAAACTATATCTTGAATGGTTCAAGTGAAGAACTAGAAGAAGATTTAAATACACAAGAACAAAAACAATTAGATGAAATAGATAATCTAGTTAATGACTTATATAAATTAAGACAACAATCAATTCAACAAGATGGTGAATTTGGTGTAGGTAATTTAGTATTTAAAGAAATGAGAAATATGGGTTATTTAGATAACCTAAAAGAAATAAAAAGAAAACTACAATCTAAAGATATGAGTTTAGAGAAATAAAAAAAATGTCGCAAATATAATATAACTTTTGCGACAAATATATTTATTGTATAATACTATTGATAGTTATTATTTTATTATTATTATTCTAATAGTAGAATACTATTACTTTTTGAGAAAGAAAACTAACAAAAGAAAGAATTTCACTAAATCATACCCTAAAAGTGTGCAAAAATGAAAGTGAAATTCAATGAAAGTGTTTTCAGTAAAACGTTTTCATATATAGAAAGGGGAAAATTTGATGAATTTAGATGATTTTAACCTAGAAGAATTAAATAACCTTTCTAAAGAAGAAAGGGAAGCAGTATTAAAGATATTAAAGGAATATTCATTAGATGGTAGTTCTAAATATCTTAATGAATTAAAGTATATAGACTTTGAGGAAATTCCTGTAGATATAATTACTTTTATTCACGAAAGAAAATATCTAGGAAATGCTTTATATGATGCAGATGGTAGATTTACTATTTTCCCTTACTGAGAGAATAAATTAAAGGAAATATTCCCAGATAATATAACTACTGCATACAACACTATTATATTAACAGGTGCGATTGGTTTAGGTAAATCAACAATAGCAGTAATTTGTTTATTATATCTATTATATAGATTATTATGTTTAAAAGACCCATATTTATATTATGGTTTACAACCTATTGATAAGATAACCATATCATTAATGAATATCACTATTGAAAATGCTAAGGGTGTAGCATTAGATAAGATGAACCAAATGATATTACAAAGTGAGTGATTTATGGCTCACGGTGAAATGAGAGGAACTACTAATTTAGAGTATGTACCAAATAAACATATTGAGTTAATTACAGCATCTAGTAATAATCAAGTAATAGGTCGTGCAGTATTTGGTAACTTTTCAGATGAAGTTAACTGAGGTATCACAAATGATACAGAGAAGTTAAAAAAGAAATATAAGCAATTAATTTCTCAAATAGATGCCAGAATGAAATCAAGATTTATGCGACAAAGAGGTGAAGTAACATACTTACCTACTTTGAACATTATAGCATCAAGTAAGAATAGTGAGCAATCATTCTTGGAAGAGTATATTCAAACAAAGAAGAAAAATGAAAGTAAGAATACTTTAATAGTAGATGAACCTCAATGGGTAGTTGATAGTAGAAAAGATAGTGCTACAAAATTCTATGTAGCAATAGGAAATAGATTTTTAGCAAATGAATTATTACCATTAACTACAACTAAAGAAGAATTATCTTATTTTAGAGCAAAAGGTTATAACATACTAGAAGTTCCTATTGGTTATTTAGAGAACTTTAAGGAAAACTTAGATGGTGCATTAATGGATATTGCAGGTATTGCTACTTCATCTACACTAAAATATATTTCAGGTGCTAGATGGGAAGAGATTAAAGTAGACACTTATAAAAACCTATTTGTTAAGGATGTCATTGAAGTAGGAACAAACGATGACATTCAATATAAAGATTTCTTTGATTTATCAAGAGTATCAAATGAATTAAAAGCAAAGCCTTTATTTATTCACCTAGATATGTCTACTGGTGGTAAGGGTAAAGGAGATAAAACAGGTATAGGTGGTGTATGGGTTTTAGGTAAAAGACCTAAAGTAGAAGGTGAAAATAGTTCAAGAGAATTATATTTTAAAGTCGCTTTCTCAGTGTCTGTAAAAGCACCACAAGGTTATGAAATTTCTTTTGATAAGAATAGACAATTTATTAGGTGGTTAAGAGAACAAGGCTTCAATATAAAAGGTGTTAGTTCAGATACATTTATGGCAGCACAAATTCAACAACAATTAAGTGCAGATAGATTTAATGTAAGCACAGTATCAGTAGATAGGTTAGATAGTCAAACTCATCAATGTTTACCTTATGCTTACTTTAAATCAACCTTGTATGATAAAAGGTTAGAGATTTATAGAGATTGTGATTTATTAACAGAAGAAGTTTTAGGTCTTGAAAGAGAAAGTGATGGTCACATAAATCACCCAGAGAACGGAACTCAGGGAAGCAAAGACCAAATAGATGGTTTAGTAGGCTCACTATGAAATGCCTCACAATTTGCAGATGAATTTGCATATGAATTTGGTGAAAGTCTAGAAGCAATAGTAAATGTAAATGGTGATAATTCAGGTAATCTTAAAAAACAAATTATGGTTGATTTTGAGAATGAATTAAAGAAAGTTATGGGTTCAAGTTATCTAAGTGAAGATGGTGAAGATAATGGATTATTACAACCTAAGATGCCAGATAAGAAAATTAAATCTAATGTTGATTATATGAATATCGCAAACGGAATTATGGTATGATAATATAGGAGGTTATTTTTAAATGGAAGTAACAAATAAAGACTACTTAAATAAACAAATAAAAGCAGTACCAAAAGAAGAAAAGAACTTTGGTGTTGACACACAAGATAATTTAATTAATAACATAGCAGAAGCAGCAGTAAGTAGTAAGTTAGATACAAGTGACTTAGAGAAATTCTTATCAGTTGCACAAACAAGAGAAGTATATTATCAAATACTAGATAGTATGAAAGAAGATAATATCATTAAAGCAATAATTGAAGCATACGCTGAAAACTCTACTGAAACTAATGAGAATGGAGATAAGGTATGGGTAGAGAGTGAAGATACTAATGTAGTTAAGTATGTAACTTATCTTTTAAAGTCATTACAAGTAGATAAAAATATTTATTCTTGGGTATCTAGTTTAATTACTTATGGTGATTTATATTTAAAATTATTTAGAAAATCAGAATATGAAGATGATTTATTTAATAGTGAAGATATTGAAGCAAAACAAAAGTTAAATGAAAGTAAATCAGGAAATACACAAGCACTTAATGAAGAATTAGGTAAAAAAGAAGATACACAAGATAAAGAAAAATTAGATGAAGGTCTTAAAATAGTATTTTACCCAGAAAATGACCACTTTACTAATTATGTAGAAGCAGTAGTAAACCCTGGTGAAATGTTTGAATTAACTAAGTTTGGTAAGACTATGGGTTATATTAAAGCACCTTATAATGTTTACAATACTCAATTAATGAATGATAATCAAGATAAGTTGTGATTAAACTCATTACAATATAATGTAGTTCAAAGTGATGTAACTTTATTTCAAGCAACTGATTATGTTCACGCATTAATGGATAGTGGTGATAGTAGAGTTGAAGAAACAGTAAATATTTTTAATGATGATAAAAATAGAGATGAAAATGTCAATGCTCACTCTTACAATGTTAAGCGTGGTAAATCAATGCTTTACGATTGGTATAAGACTTGAAGAGAGATGTCTTTACTAGAAGATGCTATTATTCTTAATAGATTAACTAAATCAAGTGTAGTAAGAATAATACAAGTAGAAGTAGGTGATATGCCAAAAGATATGATTAGTTCTCACTTACAATCTATTAAATCAATGATGGAACAAAAAGGTGCATTAGATACTAATAGAAAATATAGTGAATACAATAACCCTGGTCCAATAGAGAACAACATTTACGTTCCTACACACGAGGGTAAAGGTAATATTTCAGTAGCAGCAGTAGGTGGTGACTATGACCCTAAGACACTAACTGATTTAGAGTATTTTAGAGATAAGTTCTTTGGTTCAACAGGTATACCTAAACAATTCTTTGGCTTTACTGAGGATGGTGCAGGATTCAATGGTGGTGAATCTTTAACAATTATCTCTAGTCAATTTTCTAAGAGAGTTAAGAAGATTCAAAGTGATATAATATCAATGTTAGAAGATTTAATTAACATTCTTTTATATGATAGAAAGTTATATAGTTATATTAATAATTTCTCATTAAAGATGGTAACACCTATTTCTAAGGAAGAAATGGATAGAAGAGATGCTCAAACAAATGCTTTAGGTGTATTAAGAGATACTATGGGTGTTCTAGAAGATATTGAAGATGTACCTACAAGATTAAAGATAATTAAATCATTAATTACTTCTATTACAAATGACCCAGAGATTATTCAATATATTCAAGATGAAATTGATAGACTTGAGGCTCAACCACAAGAAGAAGAAAATAAAGATAACAATGAAGGTGGTAATGAACCACTTGATTTAGGTGGTGAAAGACCAAGTAGAGAACAAGCAATAGACAATATAGGTGATAATTTATTTGGTGGTGAAGAAACACCTAATGAAGAGTCTAATTTAGAAACAAATGAAGAAGGTAGTGAAAGTAATGACTACTTACCATCATTTAGTGAATTAGGTGTAAATTCAAACGATATAGAAGAACAATAATATTGTATAATAATATTGAAAGGAATTAACTAAATATGATTACAAATAATGATTGCATTTTACTTTTAAGTGAATTAGAAAATAAAGGCAATGTAGATGCTGGCAATTTAATTATGAAGATTGCTGGTAAATCAAGTATAGATTTAGATGTTTTAAAATTCATTAATGAAAATAAACCATTAGAAGTTATTGAATTTTATGAGCATATAAGAAAGAATTACAATAAAAAGAAATCTAACTTATATATAAATATAGTAAAGGAGATAGAGCAACCATATGAAGTATTAACTACTCTATCTTCATTACTAACTCAAATATTATTATATAGTAAGAAGTTAGAAGATAATCAAACTCTATTTTTAAAGCATAGTAGAGCAGAAGAAATATCAAAAGTATTAGCCTATTACTTTAAAACATATGACATTACAAAGGCAATACAACTATTAAAATTAATAAAATTAGACTTATTAGCATTAGAAACAGTGCAAGGTCGTAGAAAATAATGAATACTAATGAAAGAAATGAAAATAAAAGTTTGCTAAATTATATGTATAGTGTGAACTATACTATAAAACTAGCACTTTTAATATGTGAAAGTGAGGGATTTTCAAATGTTAGAAAGTTTTAAAGGAAACACACTTGAATATCAAAAGTTAACAGAAGAAGAGCAACAACAAAGACAAATACTAGGTAGATTAGTTGGTGTAATTGCAGACTCTAACAACCCTACTAGGAACGGCCGCAAATATGGAAGAAAGTTATGGGAGAATGTATTTAATGACCCTATCGTTCAAGAGAAAATTAAAAATCGTTGTTTCTTTTCCGAGTTAGACCACCCATCAGATAGAGATGAAACTTGTAGTGAAAAGATTGCAGGTTGTTTAGCAGAACAACCTAAGTTCAACGACAAAGGTCAATTATGTGGTGTTTTTGATATTCTTGATACACCAAATGGAAGAATTTTAAAGACATTGTGTGACTATGGTACAACTATAGGTATTAGTTCTCGTGGTAATGGTGATGTGTTTACTAATGATGAAGGTCAAGAAGAAGTTGATGAGAATACTTATGATTGCCAAGCATTTGATTTCGTAATTGTTCCAGCAGTAGAAACTGCTAGATTAAATTATGTTACTGAAAGTTTAAATCAAGATACTCAAAAACAATTAAGAAAAGCATTAAGAGAATCTCTTTCTCACGAAAGTGAAGATAATAAAAAGACAATGAAAGAAACATTAAAAAATTTAGGTATTAGTTTAACAACACCTAAAAAGAAAATTAATGAAGATATTAACGCTCAAGAGAGTGTAAATATAATTACAAGTTCAGATAGTTTAGTTGAAAACAAAACATTAGCAGTCGAAGATAACGAGGCTAATCAAGTAGTTAATCAATTAAAAGAGGCTCTAAAGAGTAAAGTCAATACTGAAAGACAATTACAAGAACTTCAAGAACAATTAGCAGTTAGTGATACTAAGGTTAAAAAGTTAGAAGAAGAACTTAGTAGGTACAAAAAAACTACTATCAATTTGAGTAAGCAAGTTAGAGAAAGTAAAGACTTGAATGAAGAAAATCTAAAACTAAAAGAACAATTAGAAACAAAAGACAAAATGTTAAAGACTATGACAAATAAGGTTAAGTCTTTAAACGAGAGTATTGAGAAAAATGCTCAATCTACTAAATCTTTAAATGAAAGTATTTCAAACAATAAGAATGACCTTTTAAAATTAAAAGAGAATTTATTATTAGAGAAGAAATCACATAAAGATGAGGTAACTAGTTTAAATGAGAAACTAGAAAAAGTAAAGAAGGATTATGACTTAAAATTAAATGAGTCAAATAGTAAATTAGCAAAATCTATTAAGTTAACAGAAAAGTATAAGAACTTTGTCAATGCAACAGTTGATAGATACATTGAATCTAAGGCAATTATGTTAGGCATTAGTGCTAACGAAATTAAGAATAGATTAAATGAAAGTTATACTTTAGATGATGTTGATAGAATTTGTGAAGATTTACAAAACTATAATTTAAGAATGAGTAGATTACCATTCAATGTGTCAAAAGACACAAGAGTTTCTATTCAACAAACTCAAAAGCCACAAGTTAAAAACTCAAATGATGACGATGATACAAGTGGTTTAGTGAAAATGATGGATAGATTATAAAATATAAATTAAAAAATAGTAAGAAGGATGATTAAAAATATGGCAACATTAGTAGAAAAGTATGCTAAGAGAGTAAACTTAGCAGAGAAATTATACGCTAAGCGTAATGGTGGTGCTCAGTTAAGTGCTGAAAAGAAGATGGTTCTTGCTAACGTATTAAATAACCAAGCACAATTCTTCAATTCAAGATTAACAGAAGCATTCGATAATAGTGTTTCTTTACAAAGAAACGATGTAGGTAGTTTAAAGGTATTCTGCCAAGATATTACAACTGCAGTATTACCTAACTTAATTCTACCTGAATTAATGTTAGTATTCCCAATGGCTAACCCAGCAGGTTCATTTAGTTACATTGAGTATGTAAAGGGTTCAACTAAGGGTGCATCAACAGTAGGTGATTTAATTGATAACCCATTCAAACTAGGAAATGTAGACCCTAAGTACACTAGTGCAGAAGTTATCGAAAATGATACTATCGCAGATAATAAGATTGTATTAGGTTGGGGACCAGTAGTTCCAGGTTCTATTTCTTTCCAAGTTGGTGATGATAAGTATTTCGATGATGGTGCAGGTAAACTTTATAAGGGTACATTTGCATCAAAGAGATTTGTTCAATTCCAAGAAGATGCAGAAGGTAGAATAGAAGGTGTAGCAGGTCATTATGTAGTTGATGCAGGTACAGCAACTCAAGTAGGTACAGTAACTTATGGTTATGCTAAATCAAAGTCAGTAACTGGTGCAATCTACGATGAGGCTAAGCCAGAAATCACATTCACAACTGCCCCTGAAACAACAGCAGAAATCGCAATTAGTTATTTATATAACAATATCGCAATTCTTCAAAATGATATTCCTACATTAACAGCAGTAAGAAAGAACATTACTCTTGAAGTTAAATGGAGAATGATTAGAATTGAGTACTCAGGAATTGCAGCATTCATTGAGAAGGCAAACTTTGGTACTAACTTAGGTGATAACTTAAGTGTTAGAGCAGTTTCACAATTAAAGTATGAAATTGATGCAGAAGGTGTTGATTTCTTAGTTGCTAACGCAACAGTTGACCCAGAAGTAACATTCAACTTTGCAGATAGAATGGGTGTAAGTTCTAAGCAACAAGCAGAAGGCTTTATCACTACATTAAATATCGCAAGAGAGAAAATGTATACAATGACTCAAAAATATACTCCTAACTATATGCTTTGTGCATATTCAGTACTAGAAGTATTAAGTTTCTTAGATGGTTATAACCCAGCACCATTCAAGAACAATATGGCTGGTCCATTCTATGCAGGTACTTACCAAGACCTTAAGATTTATGTATCACCAAGAATGACAAGAGATACATTTGTATTAGGTTTAAATGATGGTGAGTTCCAAACATCAGCAGCAGTATATGGTACATTTATGGCAGTTATGCCAACTCAATTATTAGGTTTATCTGATTTCGCTAACGTTCAAGGTTTCGCAACAGGTTATGACCTTAAGTTGTTAAATAAGTGCTTATTAATTGCAGGTACTATTACAAGAAACGCTGAGAACGTAACAGTTACAGCACCTCAAGGAAATTAGTATTAAACTAAGTAGGGTAGGTAATTCCTACTCTACTTATCTTTAATTTAGTTAAGGAGATTAAATATGACAACATTAGTTTTAGATGCTAAGGCTCAAGCACTATTGGCTGATATACTTAACATTGAAGCACCTACATTAGAAACATTAGAGGTGACACCTACAACTGAAGCACAAACAATTAATGCACAAGAAGGTAAGGCTTACAATAAAGTTGAAGTAGCAGCAGTAACTAGTGCTATTGATAGTGACATTACACCAGAGAATATTAAGAAAGATGTTGATATTTTAGGTGTAGTAGGAACATTAGAGTAATAAGTAATTTTGCTTAATTAGAGATAGATTAAATTCTATCTCTTTTTTTTTGTTATTGTAAATTTTTCTTGACAAATGATATTTTATCGTTTATAATATTAGATGATGATATATGGAGGAATTTATATGGAAACTATTACTAGATTTAATTTTTACAATGCTCACCCAGAGGGCAAGAGAGTTAATGATTGCGTTAAGAGAGCAATTACATTAGTAGCACAAATGGATTATCATCAAGTTCAACTTGAGTTAAATCGTTATAAGAAAGTCACAAAGGCTAAGGTATTTAACGATAGAAAGAATTGTGATGCTTATTGTGAGAATGTTCTTAAAATGAAAAAGTTATCTTTCCCAGCAGAGAAAGGTAAACCTAGAATGAATGGATATAACTTTGCTAAGAGTTACCCTAAGGGTAGATACATACTTAATATGGCTGGTCATTGGACAGCGTGTGTAGATGGTGTTATTTATGATACTTGGGATTGTAGAGATAAGTGTGTATATACAGCATATCAAATGAGAACACAAGATGAAATTGATAAGTTAAATAAAGCATTAGAGTTAGATAGTGAACTTAAAGAAAAGGCAAAGCGTGATAAGGAAATCTATAAGGCTAATGTTAAAAAGGTTAAAGACAAGTATGCTAAAAAGATTAAACCTTTACAAAAGAAAATTAAAGAACTTGAAAAGTTAATGGCAAAAGAACTTGAGTTATTAAATGTAAACGCTTAACATAAGTATTGTATAATAAAGTAGAATAGATAACGATATATGGAGGGAATGAAAAAATGGGCATTGTAGAACTATTAAAGATGTATGTAGGAAATGAGATTAAGTTAATGTACAAAGACTTAACTTATGTTGTAGGTGTATTACATATGGTAGGCTTTGATTTCTATGTTGATAAGATTAAAGTTGATGTAGACAATGTTAAAGGTTGGGATTTAACTAAATGTTAAATTCCCTTATTTTGCGTTTTTATTTGTAAGATGATAGATTATACCTTCTATAAATAAAAATCAATTCTAGGTGGGTTAGAATAAGTGTAGGAAAGGATTAGTGATATTAATGGATATCAAAACTTATGAAGAATGTATTTTAAATGAATTAAACAATGCTAAGAATGAATTATTCTTAGTTACTGACAAACAAGATGAGCACAATAATAATATAAGTAAATCATATTATAGGCTATATAATAAATTATTAGGTTATGTAACCAACTTTAATGTTGCTTGTGATAGTGTTAAAGGATTTGTTGTAGATGACATTGAATTTGGTAGTAAAGACCAAGCAATAGTGTTTGAAATTATAAATAATAATCATATCATTTTAAATGAATTTATTAAGATTGCTTCTAACAATATTGAAAGTGATGAACCACTTTTATGGAAAGAAGAAGTAGATAATTCTTTTATATCTGCAAATCAATTAGAAGATATAGTTAATTTATTAAAGTAGGAGATTAGATATGAAATTAAGTAATATTGATGTATTTGGTTTTAAAGGTGCTATTAGGGGAATGAGAAACCCTATGAATAGTTGGTACAAAGGTGATAGCCACTTTGGTTATAATGAGTGGGGTGAAACTATTGACATAGGTGAGAATGACTTTAATTTAATTAAGAACCTAATTAAAGCAGGTGGTGAACATAGAAAGTTTTTAAGGATGATACACGTTCAGTTTGACTTAGATGCACCTAGATACTTTTGGTCAGAGTTTGATACATATAAGTTTAATACAAAGAATAGTTGCTCAACTATGCACAAGTTATTATCTAAAGAACAAGTAATAACAAAAGATATGTTTCAATATGATGAAAAAGATGATGATTTAATTAATGCAATAGTGTTAAGATTAGAGAAGATTAGACAAGAATATATAGAAACAAAAGATGCTAAATTACTTGAAAGGGCAAAACAACTATTACCAGAAGGTTATTATCAAAAGAGAACTATTGACACTAACTATGAAGAATTAATGAATATGTATTTCCAAAGAAAGAATCATAGGTTAGAAGAATGGAGATGGTTTTGTAATCAAATAGCAGGTTTGCCTTATTTCCAAATGTTTATTGATGCGAAAGAGGGTAAATATGATGTTGAAAATAATAAATAATTCAATTCAAATAATTCTCTTATTGGCAACATTAATAACTTCAATTATATTTTTATGCTTATAGGAGAGTAAATAAATGGGGCAAAGAGTTGATAATTTAGTCCAAATGCTAGATACATATGTAGATGATGGTGGATATCATCTAAATGTTAATGTATTCAATCGTGAAATGCTATTAGACGCTCAGGCACATCCTGAAAAGTATCCTCAACTTACAATTAGGGTAAGTGGTTATGCAGTTAATTTTATTAAATTAACAAAAGAACAGCAAGACGATGTAATTTCAAGAACTATACACGAGCATATGTAGGTGTCAACTATGGTATTATATCACGGCACATCAAGTATATTTGGTGAACTAAAAGAAATCTTACCACCAAGTACAACTAATAATTTAAGAGAAGAATTTAGAGATAAATTAAATGATTATATATTTTTAACTAACTCAACTATTTCTGCTTTTAAATATGCACAAAAGTGTTGTAGTAAATTTGGTGGTGAGCCTATTGTTTATATATGTGAACCAAATGAAATAATATCACAAAATGAAACTGAATTTATTTGTGATTATGCAAGAGTAATTAAACTAATGTAAATAAATGAAAGGATAAGAAAGGGGTATATGAATGTATACTTTACAATTATCCAATCATTTATTTGTTGATATTAACGTTGGTGATTTATTCATTTATAGATATGACAATACATATAAGATAGTTGAGGTCAAAAATGATTTTAAACCACCCTTAAATGAATTTACAATAGAGATATTATCATTTTATAGTAAACGACATTTTATCTTTAAAAGAGATAATGGTTATTATTGATGAGAAGAAATAAAATTTTAAACCTAATTTTTTATTAGGTTATTTTTTTTATTGACAAATTAATTTCTATCGTATATAATATTTATAGTAATATATTTTGGAGGTATCTATGTATAAAATTGATGATTTTAAAAGTAAAATGGGAAAACAACTTGAAAGTGAGGTATTAGAACACATCTTAAATAATTTCTTTTTAAGTAGTCACTCTGTTGAAAAGTTAAATGATAGAAGTAATCTACTAGTTAGATATGAAGATGGAAATGTAAATAAGAGATTAACTAAGGATAATATCATAAATGATATTAAACAAAATATGGTACTAGCATACTATAATACAGATGGCAGTGTTAATATTGCAGTAAGTGAATATAACTACTATGTATTTGAATATCAAGATGAGAATGCAAGTGAGCATATTCAAGATAAGTGGCGACTTGTAACATATAAAGAACCATCTTGGTATGGAATTAACATTTATGATAAGCAACAAATGGCTTTAAATGGCTATGATAGAAAGTATTAAATAGAAAGGGATGATTATATGGAAATTAGAACATTAGGTGATTTAAGAGATTTTGTAAAATCTTTAGAGGGTTTTAGAAGTGATATAACTCTTGATTTTAGTAGTAGATTTGAAGAATTTGAACTAAGTAGTGAGTATAAGATAGACTTAGCAAATAATATCATCACAATACCTACAAGATTAGTAGGAAGTGTTTTACAAGGAACACATAGAGTGTTTGGAGGTAAAGAATAAATGGTTATTAATGGTTTAACTTGGGAACTTAAAATGAGTGATAATATAGGTGATAACTTATTAGGTTTAACAGAGTTTAATGAGCCTAAAATATTGATTAAGAATCAAGAGAATAAAGAGAACTTATCAAGAACATTATTACACGAGATAGTTCACGCATACTTATATAGTTATGGTCTTGCACCAACTAAAGATAAGGTTCTAACAGAGGAAGAACTTTGTGATTTTATTGCTAATAACTTACATAATATTAAAAAGTTACACAACGATGCTTTAATTGAATTAGGGTTAGGTGATTTAGTATGGAATTAAAATTAATGGACTTTAGAAATAAATTTGTTAAGAGTGTTGAAGTAAAAGAGAATGAGTTAATTATTATATCTATAATATCTGGTGATAGTGTATTGTTTTACCCAGAGTATATAGATACTTGTAAGCATAGAAGTGTTAGTGTATATGATGGTATGGTTAGATTTTTAGCAACTAAAGAAAATATAAAGAAAGCAAATAATATATCTAACTCATTAGAACTATTAGAAATCTTTAATAATAAGAAAGAAGTAGATTTAGGCGAGGAGTGGTCTTAGTGAAATTATTAATAGTAGTAGATGCACAAAATGATTTTATAACTGGTGCATTAAGAAATGAAGAAGCAATTAAAAGAGTTCCAAATATAGTGGAAGAAATTAGAAATACTGATGCAGATGTAATAATTGCAACACAAGATACGCATTTTGAGAATGATTATTTTCAAACACAAGAAGGTAAAAAGTTACCTATAATTCATTGTGTTTATAATACAAAAGGTTGGGAAATTAATGATGATATATTATACGCTTACACAAATAAGTATGGTCATTACCCAACTACATTAAAAAAGTATTCTTTTGGGGAATATGATTGGGCAAGTTATTTAATTAGTATATTTGGAAATAAAGGTTTAGACTTAAATGAATTAGAAGAAATAGAGTTAATAGGTTATTGCACAGACATATGTATAATATCTAATGCTATGATTTTAAAAGCATTGTTTCCAGATGTAGTAATTAAAGTAAAAGAAAATTGTTGTGCTGGTTCTACAATGGAACTACATAGCAAAGCAATAGATGTAATGAGAAGTTGTCAAATAGAGGTGATTTAATTGAGAACATTACTTTTAATGAGAGGTGCACCTGGTTCAGGTAAGAGCACTTGGATAAAAGAAAATGGTCTATCTAATTATGTATTAGAGCCAGATAAGATTAGAATGATGTGTAGTTCACCACAACTAACTAAAGATGGTAACTATGTAATATCACAAGAAAATGATGATTTAGTATGGAAGACATTATTTGAGATACTAGAAAAGAGAATGGAAAATGGTGAGTTTACAATAATAGATGCTACTAACTCTAAGACAAAAGATATGACTAGATATAAAGATTTATGTAGTCAATATAGATATAGAATTTATTGTGTAGACTTTACTGATATACCACTAGAAACTTGTCTTAAGCAAAATAAGATGAGAGAACCTTTAAAGTGGGTTCCTGAAAATGCAATAAAGAATATTTATGCTAGATTTGAAACTCAAAAAGTTCCAACAGGAATTAATGTTATTAAGAGAGATGAGTTATATAAAATATATGAACAACCATTTGACTTATCACAATATAAGAAGATAATTCACTTTGGTGATATTCACGGTTGCTATGATACCTTAATGCAATACTTTGAAAAGAATCCATTTAATGATGAGTATGAATATATTTTCTGTGGTGATTATATTGATAGAGGAAATCAAAATGGTAAGACTATTAAATTCCTAATGTCAATTATGGATAAACCAAATGTATGTTTACTAGAAGGTAATCACGAAAGAAGTTTATATTTATTTGGTCACGATGTTCCATCATATTCAAAAGAGTTTGAAAAGAGAACTAAGTATGATTTATTAAATGAAGGAATAACAAGTAAGGAAGCAAGAATGTTTTATCGTAAGGTAAGACAATGCTCTTATTATACTTATAATGGTATAAATGTTTTAGTGTGTCACGGTGGTGTTCCATATACAAAAGAGAATATCTTATTTATACCTACTCACAATTTAATTAAGGGTGTAGGTAAGTATGAAGATATAGGAGATATAGTAGACCAATGGATGAGCAATTCTAAGTCAACTGACTATTTAATTCACGGTCATAGAAACATTGAGGGGTTAGAAACACAAGTTGCTGATAGAGTATTTAACCTTGAAGGTGGTGTAGAGTTTGGTGGTAAATTAAGAGTAGTAGAACTTAACAATGATTTAACTTGGAATATTATTGAGTTAGATAACATACAACCAAACAAAGAAGAAGAATTAGAGATTAAGCCTACATATGATTTAACTAATGTTGAAGATGTAGTAAAAGCAATGAGAGAAAATAGTTTCATTGATGAGAAACAACTAGGTGATAACATTAGTTCATTTAACTTTACTAGACAAGCATTCTTAGGTAAGAATTGGGATAATCAAACTATCAAAGCAAGAGGTTTATTTATCAACACAAAGGCAAATGAAATTGTTGCTCGTAGTTATGAGAAATTCTTTAGAATAGGTGAAACAAGAGAAACTGAATTACCTATCTTAAAACAAAAGTTAGTATTCCCTGTTTATGCTTATGTAAAGGAAAATGGTTTCTTAGCAATAGTGTCTTATGATAAAGAGAAAGATGATTTATTTGTTGCAAGTAAGTCAACTAATAAGGGTGACTATGTAGATTACATTAATGCTCAATTAGAGCCTTATAGAGAAAGCATATTATCATTATATCGTGGTTCATCATCAACTAATTTCTCATTAGTATTTGAGTGTATAGACAAAGATAATGACCCACATATTATAGAGTATAAAGAAAATAAACTTGTATTATTGGATGGTGTGTTTAATGATATGACATTTAGAACATTAGACTATAAGACAACATTAGTGAACATAAGTAAATCTATTTGCTGTCCAGTAAAAGAGTTAGCATACACTTTAAGAGATTGGGATGAGTTTAGAGATTTATATTATAAACTAACAAACCCAGATGATTTATATCAATATAAAGGCGAGTACATAGAAGGTTTTGTATTTGTAGATAGTGTAGGTTTTATGACTAAGTGTAAGAGTGAGTATTATAATTCTTGGAAGAAATTAAGAGGAATAAGTGACCAAGTATTAAGAACAGGAAATACTAGAAAGACAGGTAGTTTACAAACACCTATTGAAAATAAGTTCTTTGGTTTCTTAAAGAGATGTTTCAATGAAGATAGAGATAAAGAAACAAAGTCATACCCATATAAAACTGATATAATATCATTAAGAAATAAATTTGAAAGGGAATATAAATAATGGCAAGATATTTAGAACCACAACTTGAAGAAGGTAAAAAGAATGATGTAGTAAATCATCCATCACATTATACAGATGGTAAGATTGAAGTAATAGACTATATTGAAGATAAACAATTAGGCTTTTGTTTAGGAAATGCTATTAAGTATATTTCCCGTTCCGGTAAAAAATATAAAGATAAAGAAGTAGAAGATTTAAAGAAAGCAATTTGGTATATTCAAAGAAGAATATATGAAATAGAAAAGGAAGATAAAAAATGTTAGAAGGCTTTAAAGAACTAGGTTATATCTATCAACTACCAAAAGGTAGAGATAATACATTATATCTAGTTAAACAAGAAAAGGATTATACTAGACAAATATTTATAGAATATACTAAGAAAGAAGCAAAGGTATATACATATAATATTATAAAGAACAATAAGCAATTAGATAAACCCACTAATAAAGAAGTAGAAGAAATAATGAATTATCTAATTGACTTAGGTATAACAGAATACCAAGTAGTAGAAGAGAAAGAATAGAAAATTAACTTTCTCTTTCTTGTGTTTATAAATAAACTAATGCTAAATTATATGATATTCCTTAAAAGTAATAAGTGGGGAATATTAGAAAGGTAGAGTGAGTAATTACAATGACTAAAAAGAAAAAGAATAACTTAATACAATATGTAGCAGACCCAATAACTACTACAGCAATAATAAATCAAGCAAATGGTGTATCTATAAGTGAGAGTGGAGAACAAAAAGCAAAAAGATTATTCACTGACCCACAACATAGTTATAAGATAAAAACATTTGCAATATTAACTTTCTATAATAGAGATAAGAAAACACAAGTAAAGAAAGATAATACAAATCAAAATAAATTATTAAAAGGTTATCTAGGAACTAAAGATAATGTTAAGATAGATGACAAGGTAGTAGAACTAGAAAGAATACTAAAACAAAAAACACCTTACTATAAAGCAAAGGGTAAATATGGAAATAAAGAACAAAGTTTAATTATCTATAATATATCATTTAATGAAGCATATAGGTTGGCACAATTAGGTGGTCAACAAAGTTTCATTTGAGGAACTAATGATGATGGAAATTTAAAATTTGAATTTTGAGCAAATGCTTCTAAGACAGAAGGTAAGTATGTATATAAGAAAGTAGATGAAAGAGATACATTTAATATCTTAGATAATGATGCAGAAGATTATTATACTCAAATATCAAGAGATTTTAAATTCAATATTCCTTTTGAACAATTTGAAGTTAGTCAAGATGAACTAATTGAAAGATATAATAACTCAGGTTTAAATGATGATGAGATTGATTACTTTATAAATGAAAGTATGAATGATGAATACAATGAAAAGTATAAACTAAATTGTAGACTAAGATTAACTAAAGGTATTATGAATAAAGAGGAGGAATAATATGAGTAGTATAAAAAAGATTGAGTATAATCATTTAAAAGAAGATGTAAATAATAACTTGAAATTAACTACTTCAACATTGAACAAAATATTACAAGGTATGGGATTAAAAAAAGGAACTAAAACAGGTCATACTGGTGTAGTAGGAAGTAATAACTTAATAAACCACTATGTGAGGACTTGGGAAGGTGACTATCTTTTAAGTGACTATACTAAAGAAACTAGGTATCGCTCAAATAGAGGTTGCATAGAAATTTATTTTATTGGTTACTCTTATAAAGGCAATATGCAAAAAGTTAAAGATGAATTAACTAAACTAGGTTATGTAGTTAAAGATGCTAAGCACCCTACCACATTAGAAGTATATTTACCCAGTAGCAACAAAGAAGATAATCTAAATAGTTCTTTAAAAGAAGATGTAAAACAACCAACACAAGAAGATATTAATTGGTTAAGAGATTGGTTAGATTTAGATAAAGAAAAATACTTAAAGTTATGGGATGAAAAAAATGGTCACGCATACATAGTATTCCCAGCAAGTCTTAAATTAGATGACTTTAATGAAAATGATGAATATAATATATTGTATGCTCTAAAACAAAAAGGGTTTGACTATAAACTTTCTCAAGAAGATTACACTTATAAAACAGTAGGTAGTTTTAATGGTAGAACAATGTCCTATAATAATAAAGGCTACGATAGAACATTAAAGAATAGAGTTAAATTAGATATTTATTGGGATACACAAAAGAAAGATAATCTAAATAGTTCTTTAAAAGAAGATGAAACTAAAGTTAGAAAAGTAGACATATCTCATTTACACGATAGTGAAATTAAGAAGTTAGTAAGAAGTAGTTTTAAAGGAACACAACAAGAGAGAAGAGATTTTAACTTTGCTACTTCTATTGATAAACACCCTAGTGTAGTTAAAGATGGTGACAAAGCAATGTTATTATCTATTAACTATCAAAAATGGAATGAAGATAGAACAGATAAGGTTAATCGTAATATTCTTGCTTGGTTTCCTAAGAGTGTTATAAAAGAAAGCCTTAAAAACGATTTAAATTCTAAAGATGATAAAAGTATCAATGAAGGAATAAAAAGCAAAAATAAGGGCATTAGAGAGAGTGTAGAGAGCAATAGTGAATACTTCACTAAAGAAGAAATAAAAACATTACCAAATGAACTTGAGAAATATTTTCAAGAACAAAGAATACCTAAGTATTATTCTATTGATGTAGATGAAGAAGGGGATAATAACTACACAATAAGAGGTATAATAGATTATGGTGAATTAAATCACGACCATAGATACTTTGATGATAAAGTAAAAGAGTTCTTTAATGATAAAGGAATTAATGTAGTTATAACAGAACCTGATGACTTAAAAGGAACAATAGATGAAGATGGCATTTATAGTTCTATACATACAATAAAGAAACAAGTTAATAATATAGAGAAGGAATAAATAATGATAACTTTATCAAATAGAATAAGGATTATTTATTCCTTTTTTCTTATTAATGATAAAGATAAGAAGAATATTTTAGTAATCTTCTTGTATAATAAATATATGAGAGAATATCTGTATAGAAAAGGAGAATACAATTATGGCAGATGGTGGAACAATAAATAAGGTATCAGTTGGTCCGTATGAATATAATATAGAAATGAATAAACAAGCATTAGTAGATGTTGTATATCCTGTTGGAAGTATCTATATGAGTGTTAATTCTACTAGTCCTTCTACTTTATTCGGTGGAACGTGGGAACAATTAAAAGATAGATTCTTACTAGGTGCTGGAGATACTTATACAGCAGGAGCCACAGGTGGAGAAGCTGAACATAGTCATAATGCTGGAACACTAAGAGCGAATATTGGTAGAATTCCAGAAATCTCAAATGTATTTGCTGAGGTTTACAATGATTCAGATAATCCATATAGTCCAAACGTATATTATACAGTATCATCAAATCACTGGTCAACTCCGGGAGATTCTTCTTCAGTTAAGACTGCAATATCTGGTTCAACTGGCAACGCAAACAATATGCCACCATATTTAGTAGTATATATGTGGAAAAGAACAGCATAAAGGAGGATAATAGATAATGCCAAATAATAATATAGAACAAATAAAAATAGGAACACAATATTATCCAGTAGGTAGTGAAGCACCACATTTATATCGACATAAAATCTTTCTTCAATTAAATGATAATGATTATAATATATATTTTTATGCTATTGTAATTAATAACAATAATAACCCTATTAATACTATTTTATTATTAAATAATAATATACAAAAAATAGTAAATGTGTTTCCTGATGTTGATAGTGATTTAATGATATTTGATATTCAGGAGATTAATACTGATTCAAATACTATAAGTTTTACTTATTGGAATTCAACTGGTTCACTAGTAAGTGATAAAACTAATGTATTAAGAACAATCAGAGACACAGTATCACCAGATATTTTAAATTAAAGGTGGTGTTATTATGTATAATTTTAATGATAATATACAGACAATACTTTAAGGGAGGTTATATATGGAAACTAAACAAGCCTTATCTCAATTAACAGAAGAGATATTTAATGTAGTAAAAGAAAAAGTAGATGAAACAAATACAGACTTAACTACACATATAAACAATAAAAACAATCCTCACCAAGTAAATAAAACACAATTAGGGCTAGGAAATGTAGATAATACAAGTGATGCTAATAAACCTATTTCTACTGCTACTCAAAATGCTTTAAATTTAAAAGAAGATGAAAGTAATAAAGTATCTTCTTTTCAAGCAACTCCAGACAATACTCATTACCCAAGTGAGAAGTTAGTAAAAGATAACTTAGATACTATTAACTCTAAGATACCTAGTGAAGCAAGTTCAACTAATCAATTAGCAGATAAGCAATGAGTAAATGATAATGGTGGAAAGATTGATACAGCATCCATTGATGGTGATAATCTACAAGTAACAAATAAAAATTTAGAGATACCTACAGTAAGAACTGATACAAACAATCAAGGTTTAACAAGTACTCAAAAGACTAATGCTAAAACTAATTTAGATTTAAATAATGTAACTAATGATAAACAAGTAAAGGGTTTATCTAGTGGAACTACAGAAGACCACATAGTTGTATTTGGAAATGATGGATATAGTGTTAAAGATAGTGGAAAGACATTTACAACTTCTATTAGAGATATATCTAATGCAACTGATACAGTTATACCTACTGAGAAAGCAACAAGAACTGCTTTAGACTTAAAGGTAGATAAGAGTGATATTGGTTATTTATCAATTTCAGGACAATCTGGTACTTTTGATGCTTATGATTTTTCTGAAATAACTAAAAAGTATTGTGTTATATATAAGTCAGACACAAAGGAATATTTTTATAAATTATCGTGACAATCAAATCCAGTTAAATATGTGTTTACAAATATAAACATTAGTGGTGGAAATACCGTAAATATGTCTAATAAATATATTGAAGTTTATCCTTCATATAACCCTGTTCAATGAATGTATGTTAGTAGTAGTTATAATGTTTATTCATCATCTTATGTTGATACTTTATTAGCAAATAAAGTAGATAAATCTCAAATAGGTTATTTTGAATTAAGTGATGATAGTGAAACATTAACAGATGCTCAATATGTTGAAGCACAAAAGCCTTATTGTATCATCAAGTATGGAACTATTTTCTTATATAAAATGGTTGAAGGCACTAAGGCTATGAATTTTTATAGATTTAATTTAGGAACAGGAACTGAAAGTAATTATTCATTATTGCAAAAAAGAATATTAATTACTAAATCAACTAAAGAGTGAACATTAACTGATATTAATGAAGATATTTATACTTCTAGTGAAGTTGATGTTATAGTTTCCAATTTTTTACACTCATTTAATGTGTGTACAGTTCAAAGTAGCACAACAGCAAGTAAGGAATATAGTGTTGGTGATTTATTAATCTATAATGGCACACTTTATAAAGTAACAACTGCTATTGCTCAAGGTGGAACAATAGTTACAAGTGGTGTTAATGCTAATGTTGAAAGCACTACAATAGAAGAATTGATGAATAATTTAGGTGTTCAAGTAATAAAAGGTTTCTCAAATAATTGGTCTACTAAAACTTGAAATGGTTTTTCAGAAGTTGAAGGTTATTATATATGGAGTGATGGAACAAATACATATTATTCTAATGATAGTGACCAATATGTATTACAAGGTGACACTTGGGTTCAAAAAGTATGAAATCCTACAGTATTGGTAAAAGTTCCACAATACGGGTATAACATATGAACTGATGGTTTAAATTGGTATTATTCAGGTGGTAATAATACTAAACAATATAAATTAACTGAAGATGGTTATTGAGTAAGTTATTCTTGAAATTATACTGGTTTCAGTGGTGAACATATTTGAACAGATGGTGATAGAATATTCATATCAAGAGGAACTACAACAGGTCAAAAAATATTAAATAGAAGTACTAATTCTTGGGAAAATGTAACTTGAAATAACTTAAGTTTTAATCTTGATGCTGAAACTATATGAACAGATGATGAAGATATGTATATAACTATTGACCAAAATGAAAGTTATAAATTAGATAAAGGAACATTTAACTGAACTAGTGTAACCATTACTAATACCCCTGCTAATTTTTATGCAAATGAAGTTTGGTCTGATGGTGAAAATACATATTATGATTGTGATACTGAAGGTGAAGTAGCACACCTTATATGGAATAAATCAACTTTAACTTGGGAAGCACATTCGTGGATAGGTATTCCTAGTGGCATATGAGGTAGTGAAATTTGAAAATTAAATAATCAAATATATAGTTCTTATAATGCAGAACAATATGTATTAGACAAAGCAACACATCGAGCATTAGTTCTTGAAAAAGTTGCAGAAACAGGTAGTTATAGTGACTTAAAAGATAAACCTAATTTCTATGATAAATCTCAAACAAACGCATTACTTAATAATAAAGAAGATAAATCAAATAAAGTAACAAGTGTAAGTTCTTCATCTACAGATACTCAATATCCAAGTGCACAATGCTTGTATGATAATTTAGATAACTATTCATCATTAAATATAACTCAACAAGATGTATTAGATTCATTTAGTGAAGCAGAAGAAAATTATACTACAAACCCATCAGTAAGTAATGGTGTATTGTCACTATCTAATTGTACAGTAGAAAATGGTGTACTAATAATAAGTGATAAACAAGCATTTATAATTGATGATACTACTATGGTTTTAAACCAATAATAGAAAGGAGATATTCAATAATATGTCAGATAATATAATAAATAAAATAAGAATATCTACTACTGATTATATGATAGATGCTTATACTAAGGAACAAACAGATACATTGTTAAATGCTAAAGCAAATCAAAGTGATGTAACTTCATTACAAAGTGATGTAACTAGATTACAAAATGCTATTGGAAATATTTATTCAATATTAGGTAATTTACATCTGTATTGTTATGATATTACGATATTAGCAAGTCAAGGAAACTATTGTATAACATTTGTTGATACAGACTACACTATAAATACAGCTAATGATTTTGGTGCATATTTAATAGCAAAAGGTTATAATTCATCAGATGATATCTATATGCAAATAAGTGGTGGTCCAGGAACAAATTGGACTAGTTATACTCATTTAATAAGTGTGTTTGGAATATATAGTGAACTTAAGGGTTCAAATTACGAACTAAGAATTATGTATTCAAATACTACAAGTGGTTATACTTCTACATCATTGTCTATTGGTGATTTCTATTGTAGAAAACGTCAAATATTCTAATTAAGATAAATGATATTATGCGACAACTTAAAAAAAGGAGGTCTAAAAAAATAAATTATGAACATTAAAGATTTAGTAGATTCAATAACAGACCAAGTTCAAAAGAAACTAGTAGGTAGAGCAACCATAGTTGATTTAGAACAAGAAATAACAGATAGAAAAAATGATGTAAATAATCTTCAAGAACAATTAGACAATACAGAAGATTTTGTATTTACATTACAAAATGGAACAACAGTAACTAAAAAAGTTGTTGTAAAAGATGAATAGGAAAGAGAGGTCTTACTTATGATAGATTTCTCACAAGTAAAGGGAATAGAAGTAAAAGAAGGTCAAGTAAAGAGTTTATCAATAGATGGTCAACAAGTATGAGTATCTGGGTGAAGTATGACTATAGAGTTAGGTGATTATGTAGACCAAGTTAAATATAGTGTAGATAATGATACTACTTGAACTTATTTATCTTCAACTTCTGAGGTTAGTGGAATACCTATGGAAGCCAGTATTCATATAGTTGCAACTCAATATCACGATAAGCCAAGTGATGATTATTACACATATACTATGACTAATTACAATTTTAATGTAGTTAGAACTAATGTTTATGCTGATACTACGCTTACTGTGTATAGAACAGCATCACCATCAATTAGATATTATACTTCTACAATATCTGCAGGAACATATGTATCTACGTTAAAGGTAAAATTATCTACTGATAGTAATTGGTCTGCATCAAGTAGAAGTAGAACGATATCTCATACTTATGGTCAAACAATACAATGGCAATTAGTAAGTTATTCTACAAATTATAATAGTAATGGATATGTATACAAATTTAGTGGTGCTACAAGTGGTTCATTTGTAGGTAATGGAAGTATAAATGAAACTATAAATAGAACAAGAACTGCAACAACTCCTTCTTACACAATATATAGTGGTGATAGATATACTAGATGGTATGAAGCAAATGAAATGGGTTATTGATATGATTCTGGAATTAGTTTCCCAAAATATGTCCCAAGTGACAACTATAGGTATAAAACATTTAGTTATACTAGTTATCGAGATGATGTAAACACTTATCATTTTGATAAACAAATTAAATTTGGTAGTGGTCAATGACAAACTTGGAGGGATTCAATAGTCAATCCAGCATCAAATAATTTAATATATGGTAATTGCCCTATAAATGAAGCACCTATGTGTAAAAGTGGTAGTAGAAGTAGTTTTTATGTAGATGGATTACCTCGTATTATTATTGATGGTACTAAAGAACCATCTAGACCAGATGGTCACGCTGGGTATATATACGTTAAAGTACTTGATATGGGTGATGCAACTAAGATAGAAGTTTGACATAAAAATGACCATTACGAAAGTACTTATGATTATGAATGAGAAATTACATCAACAGGAACATATAGACTTCCAAGAGGAACATATAATGATTATATAAATGAATATAAATGATATTTTTTAAAACCATATGCAAGATATACTTTTGGTTCTCACAATTATGGCTTAGGTTTTTCTAGCGACCAAATATATGACACTATAAGTTATAGCACTGGTAAACAATTAGGAGATTATAGATATTCAAGTGTCTACTTAAATACATATAAGGCACACGTTTCATTTAAATCATTATATAGTAGGCATATTAGTGGTGCTGAGAAGGGTAGCTATGAATTATTCGACCCAAGAGTAGTCCAAGACCCTTATTACAATTAATGGTTAATAATTTGAAAGGAAAAAATTATGAAAAAAATCTTATTCTTAGATAAGACTATTTCTAATGGCTATTTTATTGATAATCGAAATAATGAAAATATAGGGAACAATTTAAAAATGTATTATACTATTTCAGATGATAATAACATTTATTATGAGTTCCCTATTATAGAGCCATTTGATAGGTATTCTGTATGTATAGGTAATAATCAAATACCTTTATTTGATTACTTATTAGATAATGATGAGTTTTCAAGTAATTGTGATTATTTAATCATATCAACAAATTTAAAAATATTAGGTGTATTTTGTTACCCTATAAATATTTGTGAAAATTATTTTTCTATAAAAGTAAATAAAAAAATTATTGAATTTATATCTGATGTAGGCTACAATAACGTTGACATAATAGATAATGTTTTTGATTTAACTTTATTAAACTTATCTACTGTATCTAATCTTGAAGGTAATGAGATATTAATGTTTTTAACTTCGAATGATAAATATATTAGACAAGTGCTTAATGATATGAGATATAAACATATTAAAAATAATATAGAAAATGTTGTATACAATAAAGTAAGATTAGGTATAACAAAATTAATTGATGGAAGTATATACAATTTTACTTATAGTGAATTAGATAAAATAGAATTAATGAAGTCAAAAGAAAATAACTTTAATTCATTAATCAATAATCATATGCAATATGCTTTTGAACAAAGTGAAATAAAAGATATATACAATGAGTTAATCACAAATGAATATAAATATACTAAATACAAATCAGTATATCTTAAGTATTTAAAATCAATCTTTAAGAATGATAGATATGAAAAGAAATTAACTACAAGTAAGATTAACTTTTTAAAATTTGGTTATGTTAATGAAACTATTAAGAAAGGGATGAATAAATATGGAATTATTTTATAATGGAAATAAACAATATATTCTTTCATTCCCTAAGCCATTTATTACTCAATTATTTCCTAAGATAGATGTAAAAGTATCTGAAAAAATATCTATTTTCTATAGAAGTAGAAACTCTTTCAATTTTCATCAAATGCAAAATATAAATTGTAATAAGTGAGTATTTAATAATAATGCTTTAGTTGATTCAATATATTATAGTAACACTGAATACACACTTATATTAAATGGATATGATAGCGTAATATTACAAGATTTAGATGAAGAGTTTATTGACAAGTTTAATGAATTAACAAAAGATAAAGATAAGAAAATAATTATAGCAGGAAGTGATATACCATTAACTAATGAGATGTCTTTTGATTTTGAAATAGGTGGTGGAATAAGTAATTACTTTAATTATTGTATAATATTTGGTCTTACAAAAGATGTAATACCTTTTATTCAAAGAGTACACAACTATAAATTAAATGAAATTAAAAGAGATATAAAACAAGTTCAAGAGTTTGCTAATATCTATAATATGGCAATACTTGAAAATAATTATAGAAATAATATAGATTGTAATAACAATTTGTTTACAACTATTTTTGAAAAGTATCACTCTATTATAGAATGAGATGGAAAGTTTACAATAAAATTTCGTGAAAAATTTATATCTCCTGACTTAGTATTTTTAAGAGGGTAGTTTATGGAATTTGAAAGGATAGATAATTTTAATTTTAACTACGTTTCTGATTTTAATGGACCAGCACCATTGCATTATGAAGAAATTAGAAAGTATGGTTATTATAGAAATAATGAAGATATAATATTTGAGGCTAATTTTGTGTGTTGTCCTTGTATTTATTGAATAAAGAAAGATAGTTTATTTTGTTTCTCTTTTGACCCTACTAACGTAGTAAATTTTGCAAAAGAAAATGGAATTGAATTAACAGATACTTATGATAATATAACACAAATAAATGACAATCTAAGTGAGCATATAAAATCATCAGTAAAGAAAAGATACCAATATAATTTAAATTATATAGAGAAGTGGAAACAAGTAATATTACATTGAGATGGTACATTTGAAGTAGTTGAGAATACATTTGAACCATTTACTTTAAATATTGAAGATAACTTTGACAAGTTTAAAGAATTTATTTTAAAATATAAAAATGTAATTGACAAACTTATAGATGATAAATTATTTATACCAACTATAACTGGGGGTTTAGATACTAGAGGTTTTATTAATTTCTATAAACATAGAGTAGGTGAGTTAGAAGGTTATTTGTTAAAGGCTACTAAACCAGATGGTAAAAATCACGTTGAGCAAGGTGAACTTGAAATGAAGATTGCTGAACAAGTTGCTAAAAAGATAGGTCTTAAACTAAATAGAATAGATAACCTTAACGATTTAGATAAACCATATGCTACACTATCTGGTATGTTTAACGAAAATGCAGAATTATATGCCAACCCTTGTGACCCAGATTACATCTATAAAATAATTCAACACGGTTATGATAGTAAACATAAATATAGCAATAGTATAACAATATTTATGGATGATGATTATTTACAATTTAAACCTACGACATTATTTAAAGATATTATGGTTCTACTATTGAATGATTTAATATTTATACCTTTTATTAGTGGTGCAAGTATGTTTAGACATTTTAAGAATGGTGCTACTTTATACCCTAACTATAAAGATAATGTTGTTAAAGCACTTGAGATTATAAATATTTGAGGTGAACACAACATTCAAGAACTATTTAAATAGTATTGGGGTGGTTGTTAATTATGCAAGAGTATAAATATATTGATATATTTGACAATGAAAATAATCAATTAACAATAGAGCAACAAGAATTTTTTAAGAATAGTGTGGCTAGAGATATTGGTGGAAATTTATTCGTAGTATATCATTCTAGTAATATTGAATTTAACGAGTTTGATTATAAGTATCTTAATTTAAAGGGAAATAAATTACCAGCATTTTGATTTACAAGTAACAAAGATAGAAGAAAAGCATTTGGAGAATATTCAATGTCAGTATATGTTAATATAATCAACCCAATAAATAGATTACATATTCATTTGACATTAGAACAAATAAATAAAATAATAGGTGGTAGATTGACACAAGAACAATTAGATAATATCATTACTAATAATAAATTAACTAGTGATTATGATTTAATCTATTATTTTTCACCTAAGAACAATATCGAGATATATAAAAAATACATAGATAAAGTAATTAAAGTGACTAAATATGATGGTTATATATTTCCAGATAAAATACATAACGAAATAACTTATGCTATATTCAAACCTAATCAAATTAAGTCAATAACAAATAAAATTCCTACACAAAGTAATAATATTCACAATTAAATACTTGTATAATAAAATGGGTAATTATGTGCCCATTTTTATGCTTAATTATATAAGGAGGCTATTCCTATGAAAACAGTTACAGAAGATATAAAAATAAACGATACATTAAACCCAGATTTATGGGAAAATAATGAGTTAAAAGAAGAAGTTAAAGAAAAACTATTAGACATAGTAGATAACTTCCTAGATATACTAAAAGAAGATAAAATAAATATAGATGTAGTAGATGTAAGATTTTTAGGTAGTAATGCTAACTATAATTATACAGATAAATCAGATATAGACTTACATATAGTAGCAGACTTTTCATCTACTCCTTGTGAACAAAATGTAATGCCACAACTATATAATGCTTATAAATCTTTATTTAATTCAAAATATAATATAAGCATATATGGTCACGATGTAGAAATATATGTAGAAGATGAAAAACAACCAGCAAAATCAAATGGTGTTTATTCATTATATACAGGTTGAATTAAAGAACCTAATAAATCAAATATACCTAATATAGATTGGGAAGAATTTGAGAAACAATTTGATGAATGAGAAGATAGATATTTTGATGTAGTAGGTGAACATAATAGTGAGTTAGAAGAGGGTTTTTGAACAACTAAAAAAAGTAAATGAGTAGGTTTAGATGGCACTCCTAAAGAGAGAGAGTATGAAATATACAAACCTGAGAATGATAACAAATATAAACGCTTATGTAAGAAGCCAATCAACACCCTAACTGAAGATGAAGTTATTTACATATATGCAGTTAGGTGAACAATCTATATGGCACAAATTATTCCATATCAAACACCTGAGGAAGCAATAGAAGATATACTTAAGCGTAAACCAGATATGAAAGATGATTTGAAAGAATGTTATAATTTTGTTCATAATCTTAAATTCCCATTAACTATTTATAGGGGAATTAGAGTGGGTGAATATAAATCTTCAGAATTAAACCCTAAAACAAATACTTTAATACTAAGTGGTAAACAACAATCTCGCAGTTGAACAACTGACATTAATATCTATAAAAACCCAACTAGCAAGTTCAGAGACCTAACTAAAATTGTTGCGTGTGAGATAGACTCTAATACTATTGATGTTGCTGATACAATTAAGACCTTTATTGCTTATAGTGCTGGTGGGGAATATAGAGCCTCATACCCAGAAAATGAAATAACCCTTAAGAATAATTTTAAACAAAGTGACTTGCATAATCTTAGATTTATCAATAAAGATGAAATACAAGAACATTTGGGGTCAAATGTAGAATTAGAAGAAGGGTATGGTTATAAATGAAAGCCTAATAAAGCACAAGCACAAGAGTTCGCACAAAAGATGAAAGAAATATCAGACTTTTGTAGAGTAAATAATATTTATCAATCATCAAGTGGTGATAGTTATTACTTTGAATTAAATGGTAAAAATTATAGAGTAAGTAATCATAGTGTAGAAGCAAGTAATCAAAATAGTGGTGGTCGATGACATAAAGAAGGTAGAGAGAAAGACACTACATATATTCACGCTAGTAAAACTAGAATAATGGATATTTATAATGCTTTAAAACAAGGTAAGAAACTTGATGGTAGAGGTAATGTAATTAATGAGAAGTATGTCAACAACATAGACAAAGACATATTAGATGCAATAAATAGCCCACTAGACAAGTTATATAAAAACACTAAATGTTCTAAGTCAGTAGGAACACTATTAGATAAATACTTTTATGAAGATGACAAACCATTAAAATTATGTCTAGGTAATATTAAATCTAAAGAAGATAAAACTAATTCTAAAGCAATTACTCACGTTTGAATAGAAGTAGATGGTAAAGTAAAAGAAACTAATTTCCCTGATGGTGATTATGAAAGAGTATTAGTAGATGAGTTACTATTAGATAGAAATGAAGATTTATATAATCAAGTAGAGGAATTTCTTAATAAGGATAGTTTAAGGGAAGATATTGATATAAAAGATTATACTTATGAACAACCTATTTCAGGTTCAGTATTCATTACACAAGAAGGAAAGTTCCTTAAAGCACCTGGAAACTACCATTCAGATATTAGAAAATTTAATGAGTTTAAAGATTTACCATCTATGTTTGATGAGGTTGATTTTTGTAAAAATACTGGACTAATTAGAGTAAATGATGGTACAATTAGGGAAGGTGAAGTTTACATTATGTTGCCAACTGCAAAATTAAATGAAAAGCAATATAAGGCAGTTGAAATGTATTTAGATTTTATTACATTTAAACCTAAAGATATGTTTATTTCTATTAATGTACTTGATTGTAATGCTTATTGTAGATACCCTATTAATACTATTTATGATGATAATGTAGATACAGATTATATTATGAAAAGAATTAGACAATGTGCTACATCACATAAGTTGAGAGAAGACTTACAACAAGAAGTAGATAGTGAAGGAAACCAATTAACACCAGAACAAGTAAAGTTTTTTAAGAATAGTAAAGTAAGAGATGGTCAAGGTAGATTATTAGTTTGTAGACATTCAACAGATGTTGATTTTGACACATTTAAACACGAATACATAAGTGATGATAATAAATTAGGATATGGTTTTTATTTTATACTTGATGAAACAAAGCGTTACACAGTAGGTGGGTATGAACCAAAGTATAGAAAGGCTTGTTATCTTAACATAACTAACCCAATATATGATGATAATGTACCAGAGATAGTTCAAACACAATGAGGTATAAGTAGAGAAGACCACACACAAAAGGATATTATTGATTTAACAAAGAAATACTTTAATTGTGATGGAATTATTAGTGAGAGTAGAAATACTGCAGTATGTTTTGATTCTAACCAAATAAAATCAATAGACAATAAGAACCCTAGTAATAGTGATAATATAAATGAAGATTATGACTATGATAAAATCTATCAAATAAAAGAACTATATAAAAAAGCATATGATGAATTAATAGATAACTCAACAAGATTATATAGATATAAAGAATGAGCAAGTAATTCTAATAATGATTATAAAGAATATATTTATAATGATTTAAAGAATAATAAAAAAGATAGTGCTTTAAACTTATGATATAATCACTATAGATTAATGACAGGTAATTATGATTTATCTTATGAAGATTTCTTAAATACACCTATAACTTTATATAGAGCAACTAATATAAAAGAAGATGAAGATAGCAATAACCCATTCTTTAGTTATGCTCAAAATAAGCGTGGTGCAGAAAGATTTTTAAGCCAAGTTCAAAACCTATATGGAAATAGGTCAGGTGAAATAAAAGAAATACAAATTAAGCCTAAAGATACATTTGGTATGATACCAAGTGATGAGAATGAAATAATAGTTCCTAACAATTCATATCAAAAAAGAATTTCTAATATAGAGAACATTGTTGATGAGTTAATTAATTATGCTAACACTAATAATGTAGAACTACCTTACGATAAAGATGAATTATTAGACCTATTTAAAAAAGAAGGTAGAAATACTAATGACTTCAAAAATCAAATAATTAAATATGTTGATAAGAGAAAAGGTAAATTAAAAGAGTCCAAGTTAAAAGAAAATAATGACTATGGTTATCACGCAGGTGACTTAGGTAAGAGTGAAGGTAGACAACAACAAGATGGTGGTCGTGGAACAGGACATTTTGGAACAGGAACTTATTTTGTAGGGAACCCAGATAAAATAAAAGGCTATAATGATTATCAATATGGTAAAGGTAAAGCACCACATCATATAGTAGATTTCTCATCTTATAATTTATATAAACCAAGTAATAATGACTATGGCTATAAATTACACGATACCTTAAAATTATTAAATAATGGCTATAAATATTTTACTACACATAAAGATGATTTAGAATGGTTTAAGTCACATAATATAAGTGCAAGTAAAAGTGGTGAATTTGAAGGTAAAAATATACCAGAAATAGTAGAACATTTAAATAATTTAATAGGTGACTATGACCCTATAGAATTACCTAAAGATATTAATTGAGATACTATTGACCAAGAAGAAGATGAACTATGAGATAAATACTATGATGAGTTAAAGCCACAATATAAAGATAAAGGCACTGGTGAGTTCTTTGATGCAATAGACGATAAGGTTAAAGAAAACCCTAAGTTTGTTGAATATCATAGTTTAATTAAGATAATTAGAGAAGCAATAGAAGAAGAACTAGATGATAGAATATTTGATAGACTTAATGATTATACTAATCTAGTAGACAAGTTATACAATGCTCTAGAGGGTAGACACTCAAAAGAAGAAATACAAAATGCTTTAAACGAAGTAAATAAAAATCTATATTCTAAAGTAGGTGATAGTCTTTCAACTATATTTATGAAAGCATTAGGCTATGAAGGAATAGATGTTAGACATTTACAAGATGATGGTAATTGAGCAGGTCTTGATAATACAACTTATGGTAGTGTTATTTATGACTTAAAACCAGATACTATTGTAGAAAATATTGACAATTAGTTACTTATAATACCTTACTAGACTAACAGAAAGTGCCCTATTTTTGATTTTTATTATTTTAATGAGTTAGTTATCAACTCACAAATAAAAATTGATTATAGGGCATTTAAATTAATTTCCTATTAAACTAAATATTTTCCTAATTTCAATTTAATTTTAGGTGAATAGTTATAGAAAACGTTTTCATTAAAAAATATTTCAATTCACCCTATTGACAAGATTTTAAAAAATTGATATACTATAGGCAGATTTTTCTTTTTGTAGGTTTTTCTTTTTAAATTGACAATACAATATTGTCTTAAATTATATAATACATTAAAAAAGAATAATTAAGATTGATTATTGACAAATTAAAAGAAATATTGTATACTATAATAAAGAAACATAATTGTTTCAAAGATTAGTGGCTTGAGAACCACCTATGCTTATTGATAGAGATGTTAGTAAGTTTGTATCAATGGAAGGAAAACCATATCAAATATTCATCACGCAGGCTGTATGGATATTTAAAACCCGTTTGGCTTTATCTTTGGTCTATGTGAAATGTAGAATATATTAGACAGGTCTGACATCATAGGGGTGTAAGCAAAAGTTCTACAAAAGTCTACCCACCGGACACGTTAGCAAAGGGAACTCTTGAGAAATTCAAGACAAGTGAGGTTGAGCCTCACATATTTAAATAACCACATTGTGTGTTCATAAACACTCAACGATTATACTTGATATAATCGTACGATATGCGAGTCTATGTTAAGTTGCAATAGTGTAGATTCAATCGTTTAGTAGGTTGGTGACCTGATAGGTTTGTTAGGATATGAACCAGAGTGCAACTAGGCAAGTATCTATAAGAACTTGACTGAAAGAAAAACTAATAGCGGGAATGACGCTTAGAATATCATTCACTTGATAGTTTAAGGTGAGAGTAAACTCAGGGTCGCACCCATAAATCTTGATGGCGACAGGTAAATCGTGCGATTAAGTGCGTAAAAGAATAGCATAAGTTATTCCAATATTACTCGTAAGTAATATTGAGCCTTTAATTTAATTAAGTCGGAAGAGAATCAGACTATAAAAGAAATCTAAGTACGTTCCACTAAAATATAAGAGAATGAGAGCATACAACTCGTGTCAACAACTCACAAAGTATGCACTTTTAAAAATTATGTAGTATCTAGTCCTATATCTTAATGTGTAGAAATGCACCCACCACATTTTGAATGACTAGAGAAGGTTTATGACTTTAGCCAAGTGGGTGTGGCTATTGTTGTGTTTCTAATAGGAAAGCAAAATGGTTCGAGTCCATTTAGAAACAAAAAAAAAATCACTCAGATGCTTGTAGTGATAGGTGTGAAATAAAACAAGCAGACCAATGAATAAACACCACAAGTTTTATAATTTTTCTTGTAAGTCGTGGAAGACTTTAAACTCCCTCCTTTAGAATAAAATTAAAAGTATGCCGAACTACAATATCGTGAGATAGTAGAATTAGACAATCTACCGTAAGGTCTAATGGGTACTAGTGGAAAGACCCTGCGTTCCACTTTAATCCAATCTTAATTTATGTCATTGTATTATTGCATAGGGTAATATTTATATTATGCCTTATTTGAGTTATTTAGATTTTGGATAAATTAAGATTAAACAGGTCTGAAAAGAGGTTTATCGTGACTGAGAAGCCTACTGCTTTTAAAGATGTAAGAAACACTTACTACTAAACTTTATTAGCACTGAGTGGTGAGTTGGTTTATAGGTGTACCAATGAGTCAAAAACACCTTTATTTTTTTATTAATTATGGTGGGTGAATTAATATGAGAACATTATAAAATATTAAGGAATTAAATGATTTATTATATAACTATATAAATGAAGAATATTTTAAAAAGAGTAAGGCTAATTATTTATATATCACTAAAATAGAATGTAAGTATGATGCCGAAGGTTATAATGTTTGAAATTATGATATTTATATAGAATGAGGTAGATGTTATGAAGACCCAGAAAAAGAAGAGAAGTTTGGTGAACGACATACTTGTGTAATTCCTGTTCAACCTAATTACTTAGAAAATTATGATTTTATTTTAGTTAAGTTTGTAAGTATATTGGATGGTAAAGATTATGATACGACAAAAAAATAATAAAGATAGAAAACAATATTTAAAAACTTGTAAAAAATATAATAAAGAATTAAAGAAATTATTTAAAAACTACGGTCCGTGGGATAATTACACAGATTGTTTTTTAGATATTCAAATTAGACATTGAATAGATTATTATACCTTAGGTTATAATGTAGTGGCACAGGAAGTAAAAGATACACCTGAATTTAATCAACCTGATAGACCTACTAGATTAGAGATAGCAAAAAAATTATATGAATTACATAATAATTATGTAGACTTTAAATATGATAAAGAAGACTATTTAGGTGATGATGGTCATTTAGATGTTGATAAAATAAATGAAGGATATCGAAAGGCAAAGAGAGAGTTTTTTGACTACTATATTAAGTATGCTGATGATATGTGGGATTAAGTTCTAGCAATAGAACTTTTTTCTTGTATAATAAGATAGTGGAAAATAACGCTTTTTTCACTTTGTCTTTATTTTTATTGCTAAATTATATGATATGAATACTTTTTAAAGAAAGGGGTAGTTAGCCTATGACACTAGATGAAATTTTAAATGAGGTCAAACTTGAGTTGACAGGAAATATATTAGAGTTAGAATTAGATGATGACACCCTTAAACAAATAGTAAATAAAGCATTAAGAGAAATACAAAGATACATAGATTCAACCAAATTAATTACAGTGCCTTTTGCAAGATGTATAGACTTAAAAGATAGTAATGTTAGTTCAGTATCAAGAGTATTTAGGGTAAATCCAACAGGTTTAGACTATACTCAAGGTAATGTATCAGACCCATTCTATATGCAACAATTATCATTATTTACAAATGGTACTAATATCTATAATTTAAACTCTTGAACATTAAATTATGGTGCTTGAGTGACAATGGGTCAAATAAGAAATACAATGTCAACAGATTTAGCCTTAAAGTTTGATAAACAAGGTGATAAATTATATATTAGTTGTCAAGATGAGCCACAAATGATTACTATTGAATATATACCAAAATTCATTAGTGTAGAAGATGTAAAGAGTGATTATTGAATTGATATTTTAGTAAGATTGAGTGTAGCATTAACTAAACAAATAGTTGGTAGAATAAGAACTAAATATACACAATCAAATAGTTTATGAGCATTAGATGGTGAACAAATGTTAAGTGAAGGAAATGCAGAACTAGATGCTATTAGAGAACAATTAAGAGTTAATTCACAATTAACTTATGTATATGATTAATAATAAGGAGAATGATACAATGAATATTAATGATTTTTTTAAAGAATTAAGAGAAGGAAAAGAACCTAAGGTTAGATACAATGTAATAGTTAATGGTGAATGAGTAGCAAGTTATGATGATGAACAAAAGGCTTGAGATGTTGCTATTGATTATCAAAATGATGATAGTGGTTATTATGGTATGTACCCTAATGCTTATGTAGAAACAGAATACTTAGATGAATGTTATGATGATTTAAAAGAAAGTCAAGCACAAGAAATAGGTCAGGAATATAGAAGGCTATCTGATAAATATGGTGTAGATTTCAATGATTTAGTTTATGGTAAAGATGGCTTTATGAAATCTATGTACCCAGATAATCCTGATTATGTATATTTCCCAGATTTCAATGGTGATGTAATTTTTAGTGAAAAGCATTGGAATGAACTAGTTGATTGGGCAGAAAAGAATAAAGGTATTAAATTAGATAAATGAGAGAAGTCAGAAGATAAATATAATAACTTTTTAGAAGAAAGTAAATTAAATGAAGCACCAGATGATATGGGTTATTTAACTGATGATGAAATTGAAGCACAAGAAAGAGCAGAGTTTGAAAAGAAACTAGCACAAAGAAAGCAACAAAGAGATGATGCAAAGAAAAAAGAATTAGATAGAATAGAGCAAGAGAAACAAAAAGAACTTGCTAGAAAACAAGCAGAAGAAAAAGGCAAAGAACTTTATGATAAAGTAAAAGATATTGATTTTGAAGATTGGTTTAGTGTACTAGTTCCAGCAAGTGGTAAAGCAGATACAGTAGCAGGAGAAATAGTTAGAGCATTTAATAGATTAGATTATAGATATTTTAATGATGGTGATGTATTCTATGAAGGATATGGTAGAGAAACTTGTGGTAGTGATGCAGCATACCTAATGGAAACTACAACAGAAGAAATCTATAAAATTCTTGAAGATATGGTCAATTCAAATGATGATGGATATAGTAAAGGTCTTAGTGAATTAGGCGAAGAAGTAAGATTATATTTATTAAACAGCCCTGAATTATTTGGAACTATTAATGAACAAGATAGTAGAAAAGATTTTGATTTAGATGAATATGTAGAAGAGCCAAGGGATTATGAATACCAAATTTGGTTAGGTGATTATTATTGGGATAATGAAGATGGTAATGAAATATACTTAATTGATTATATTAATAATAATACAATAGATATTTGGACAGTAATTGATACATTCAAAGACTTCTATTTTGGTGATAATGTTGAGTATGAAGTAGAAAGACCTTGAAGTCATCAAGATGATTCATTTAGCCTATCTAATATGAATAATGAAAGTTATGAAAGAATTAAAGATGAAGCAGAAGACCCACATTTATTCGATGATTTAATTGAAGAGTTATATAATGAATATGGTAACCCTAATGAAGATGAGGAGGACTAATATGGCTACTATTAGAGAAAATAAAACTACCAAAACTAAATCTATTGCAAATAAAATTGTTAACTATCTTAAAAATTCTAAATACTTACATTTTGAAGAAGTAGAAGATTATCCTGATGGTAGAGTTAGAATTAGATATGATTTTAATAATGATTTAATTAATCAGGCAAGAGATTCAATGAAAGAAGTATTACAAGATGTGTTAATTGATATCTTTATTGAAGATTATGATGATTATATTGAAGTAAGTATTGGTAGTCTATTAAGTATGAATTATGATGATTGGTTTGATTCATTAAAATATACTAATGATGATGAACTTTATGATTACTTAGAAGAACAATTAGGCGATGAAGCATTATTAGACAATGCTCAAAACAACGATACTTGGGAAGAAAACCTAAAAGAAGATTTAGAAGTTCAAAATCAACACAATAAAAAGAAAGATATTAGGAAAGTATCAAAGCAAGATTTAGTTAAAGCAACTATCAATGAATTAAATGAACCTCAAGATGATTTAGATTTCTTTGTTAAACAAAAGTTAATAAAGAATGTAGATGATTTTAAAAAGGCAAATAAAGAAGAACTAGCAAAGAAAATGGTTAATAATAAAATGCCTTATGTTGTTATGTTAGATAAAGATAATGACTTTGCAGTAGATTTAAGTGAAATAAAGAACTTAAAAGAAGATATGGACATAAATCAATCTAGTAAAGGTTTAAACAAATCTAAAAAGATAGTTGAGAATAAAATACAAGAGTCAAGAGATTTCCATAATTATAAAACTAAACTTGAAAAAGCAAAAACAAAAGATGAGTTAATTAAGATTTGGAATGCTTTTAGAAAAGACTATGACTCAGAAATGACACCAAATGAAGAAAAGACATTAGGTGAATTATATAAAGACTTAAGAAAAGAGTTAAAAGAGAATTGAATACAATTCAAATTTGAAGATGGCTCAAACCCTTATATAGCAAAGACTAAAGAAGAACAAGATAAAATGTTCAAGAAATATAAAGATAGAATTGAACAAGTAGGTGACATTACTTATCTTGTAAAGAAAGAAAAGAAATTAAAAGAAGATTTATATAATTTCTCAAAAGCAGATAAGAAAGCAATCATTCAATGGTGAAAAGATGTACAAGAAGCAATAGGTGAAACATATGTTGACTTATCTACTTTAGATAATGCTAATGAAGATGATGATAATTTCTTTAATTGGTTCTCTGCAATGTATGATGTATTAAACGATTTAAGATATAATACAATCATTAAAGATGATGACAAGAAAGCATATGTAACTAACTTATATAGAAAAGGTAAGAGATTATATAATAAATATGCCTTAAGTCAATTTAATGAGAGTGTTGAAGATAGTCAAGATGAAAAAGTAATAAGAGTATATAAACTAATCACTAAAGATGGTGAATATTTAGCGTATGGTGATACTGATAAATATTTTTATAACGCAGGAGATGAATTATTAGTATATAATAGTGAGTATGATGAATTTAATGATTTAGGTGAAACATTTGAAGATAAATTAGACTATTGTAAAAAGCACTATAGTGATTCTAATTATGAAATTTGGGTAGATGATAAAAATGGTTCAGAACACAAACTAATTGGTAAACCTATTAACTATAAGGCTTGGGGTTTTGATGAGTATGGTTATAAATTAGAAAACTATAACGAAAACCTAAATGAAGCAAAAGGTAAACTAGATGATGCTTTACCTGAGTTAAAAGATATGATAAATGAACACAAAAATAGTATAATAGAATATGGGGAAGCATTAAAGCAAGGAAATGTTACTAACCCTAACTATAACGATTATACTACTAGATTTGTATTTGATATTTATTACTTCTTAAAACGTAGAGGTTTCAATATCTATAAATATATAGATGAAAATGATTTAAGAGATGATTATATTAAAACACTAATGAAGAAAGCATTAAGTGAATGTGGTATTAAGATTACATTAGAAGAAGACCTAGATACATTTAATGATAAGATGGATTTCTTAGCAAAAGATGAAGATGAAGCAATAGATGGTTACAAGAAAGTAATTAAAACTATTGATAATAAAAATGTTAAAACTCAACTAGGTAAGATTGAAAAAGAAGAAAAAGCACATAAAGATTACCTAGAGAAAGTTAAGAAAAATAAAAACATAAAATATACTGAACCTTTAATGGATGAGGAGTAGAAAGTATGAAATTTAATGAGCAATTATTAAAAAACAAAATTAATGAGAATTTACAGAAAGTTAAAAACCCTCTTGACAGAGATGGTAAGACTAATGCTATTGTTGAAGCATTAAATTTCTTTGATAACAAAAGAGATTGGGTCACTAAGATTAATAGAGAAGATATAACTTCATTAATTACTAACTCAAAAGACCAAGAAGTATTATGTGAAAGTATTTTAGAAAAAGTAAATAATACACCATTCACTAAGGCTTTAAAGGAAAGTAAGAAAAAGAAAGAAACTAAGCAAAAGTTAAATGAGAGTTTAACTAAGCCTTTAAAAGAAGAAAAGTTAAATGAAGGTACTTCAAATTTCTATGACCACAATTACTTACCTTTATTAGTATTTATTATGGATGAAGAATTAGAAGATGCAATGTATAATGATAGTGAGTGCCCTAAAGAAAGTGATTATGAAGACATTGATGATTATGATGTTGCATTAGATAATTTTAGAGATACATATGCTGATAAGTATTATAGAAATGTTTGTATTTTAAATGACTTTGATATAGATGGCTTAAAAATTGACTTAGGTAATTTCAATGATGAAACTAAGAGATTTGACTATGAAGATGGTGAAGATAATTGGACTTTAGAGGATATTGAATTAGTTATTAAGCCAGGTTATTACGAAGGTGGTCAAATCTATTGTAAGAATGAAAAGAACTTTGATTACCTAAGTGAAGATGTTAAGAAAGCACAACTAGAAAGATTTAATACTTTCTTAGATAATATTCAAAAGAAATATGGTCTTACTAAATTAAAAACTGCATATAGAATGAGTAATGGTGAAACAGGTTATACTATTGTTGAAGAATTGAAACACTTAAATGAGAGTGAAGATGATATTTACATTTATCAATTACCAAAAGATGCTAATGTAAATTATATTAGACAAAGTATTAATTTAACAAGTGCTAATTCAATTAAATTAGTAGGTAAAGTAAATAAGAAAGGTGACCAACCTGGAGATATTTTAATTAGTGGTACAAAGGAAGACCTAGAAAAATTTGTTGATGACTACTTTGATTTAAAATTAATTGATGATTATTTATATGAAGAGGATGAGTTCGATACTGATTTAATTACACCACTAAAAATGAAATATAGTTGGGAAGAAAACCTAAAAGAATATTATTTACCTAAAGATGCTAAACCATATAAAGTAAATGGTGATAAAGAGTATTATATTGCATCTTATACTGATGTAGATAAACAAATGTTAGGTGATGATAAAGCAAACTTTACTATTGTTACTAAAAGAGTAGATAGTGATTTTACTATTGGTAGTGCTAGTGGTTTAGATTTTGAAACAGAAGATGAGGCTAAGAAAACTATTGATGGTTGGTTAAATGAAAATCTTAAAGAAGATTGGGTAAAGAGATATAAAAATTTCTCATACTACCCACACGAAGATAAAGCAGATACTTTTATTGTAATAAATGAAAAAGACAAGACAAGAAAAGAAATATGTGCAACTTCTTATGAGGATGCAAAGAAATACATAAAAGATGTGCTTATTAAAAAGCCAATTAAAGAAGCAGATGATATTCAAACTAAAGCAACTAAAATGCTAAGTGAGAAGAAATACTACATTGATATGGCTTGAAAGAATGGTAAGACTTGGAAAACAGAGCCAATGACATTAAAAGAAATTGGTGACCAAGTAGATGCTAATGTTACTGAAAAGCAATTTGTAGATATGATGTCAGATAACATTAAGAATAGAAAAGATGCTAAGAATTTAACTAAGGCAGAAATAGTTAAAGTATACGACTATATTGATGGTCAATGGCAAGGTAAAGATGTTCTATGGTCAATCAATGGTAAGACTAATGAAAGCCTAGATGACACTCAAAATTTAATTAATGATGCAAAGAAATTTGCAAAAGAAAATAACAAAGATGTTAAAGTTAAAGGTTTAGTTAATTCAAATGAATGTGTAATAGATACTTTCCCTGAAGACTTTAATGAAATGGTAGAACTATTTAATACTAAATTTGATGTTTATGATGAAGATAGTGAACTTGAAAAATTTAAGATTAAAGTAAAATCAACAAATGAAAATTTAAAAGAAGAAGTACAAGATAAAGTTAAAATTAGCATTGTTCAAGCTGGTCACCCAGTGTATATGATGAGCAAAGATTTAACTAATTTACAATTCTCAGATGAAATAGAAGATGGAAGAGTATTTACTAGAGATGAGGCTAAAAAACTAATTGATAAATATAATCATTCAAATAGAGTAGGATTTGCTGGTATAGTGGAATTGGATGAAAGCCTAAATGAAAGTGATTACATTGGAAATGCTAAAATTATTACTAAATTACCAAAAATAAATGACCAATATGGCTATAAAAATCACTATGTTAAAAAAGTAACTAAATTAGATACTAAAGATGGTTATACTACTTATGAAGTAGTGACACAAGAAAAAGGTAGTGAAGATAAAGGTGATACAGTAGATATTGCTAAATGGCAAGTAGCATTAAAAGAAAATCTAAAAGAAAACAAATTAAACGAAAAGAATGAATATTATGCTTATATGGATAAAGACTATGCAGAACTATTAGATAGTAATGTAGATGTATATGATATAGATAAATTCATTCTAAGTGAAAGTAATAATGAACTTAAAGCACACTACACAGGAAAATATGCAATTATCGTATGTGCTAATGGAAAAGGTTGTGTAGTAGACTATGAAGCAGTAGGCTCAGACTTTGATAATATAGATAGTGAAATATCATTTGGTGCAGTAGAAAATAAAGACAATGAGTATGTAGATGAACAAGGTGTTAGACATAAAACAATCAGTGTTATAGCAACACACGAAGTTACAACTACACCAAAAGAAGTTATGGAAAAAGCACCAAAGGAAACTATGAAATATAGAGATTTCTTTACTAAGTATGACTACAACGATAGATGTGCTAGTAACTTTAAGAGTTTAGCAAGTTATATTGAAGAGAATAATGGCTTACAAGAAAATCTTAAAGAAGCATATAGCATTGAACAATTAGCAAGTGGTGAAACTATTGATGACTACAAAGATAATTGTAAAAAATACAATATTAAAATTACACAATTAGATGGTGATAATGTTAAATTAGAAGGTAGAAAAGAAGATTTAATTAATTATTATAAAGAAGTAGTTGGTGTAAGTGAAGATATGGTTGACTTACAAGAAGGTTGCAATTCAAAGAAAAAGAATAAGAAATTAAAAGAAGGCTACATTGGTCAAACACTAGAAGATTTCTTTGAAGATTGTATAGGACCAGAAACAATAGGTCAAGTAACTCTTTGGGGTGATGGAGATGAACCAATCTATGATGGTGACTATGATGGTGCAATAAACGAATTTGGCGATAATGAATTTATCGAATTTGATTGTGGAATGGATAAAGTAGTAGTCAATGTAGATACATCATTAGATACACAAGTAACAACTTACTTTGTCGATGTTCAAGATTTCATTGATTGTTTTAACGGTGATGAAATAGAAGTATATGATGTAGAAACAGGTGAAACATTATTTAGTGGTGATAAATATGACCTACCAGATGATGTAGCAGAAAAGATTTTCGTATCATTTGATGGACCAGAGTTTATCTCTATTAATATTGAAGAAGATAGTGATAGTGATGACTATGATGATTTCGATGATGAAGAAGATTTTGATGAAAGCCTAAATGAAGATGTACAAAATATTAATGCTAAAATCTATTATGAAGAAGATGGTGAACCAATTATAGTGTTTAAATCAATAGGTGATAGAAAAGGTAATTTTGATGCTTATGTACATAATGGTCAACATACAGTAGCAGCACCAGATTATGTAAAGACATTAAAGAAAGCAGATTTAAATGACCAAAAAGTTAAAGATTTAATTGCAGAATATGAAAGTAATTATCCAGTTAAATTACACCTAAAAGAAGATACAGTTAAACAAGATGGCAAGTGAGTAAACAAAGGTAATACAGGAAAAACTCACGGTGAGTTTAAAACTAAGAAAGAAGCAGACAAGCAAAGAAAGGCAATGTTTGCTGGAAGAAAACCCAATGCTAAATGGGGAAAATAAGATAAGAAGGAGAATAAGAAAGATATGTCAAGTTTAAGAGAAGCATTTGAAGAATTTGGTGAATTAGATGACATTTTATATGACATTGACAACAAAGAAGATATTGAAAAGTTAAAGAAATCATTAGATAGTGATGACGATGACTTAGACAATTTAGAAATGATAGTAGATATTGACGCTGAAGATGAAGAAGATTTACAAGATTCTTATGTAGGTGAATTATTACTATTATGTCCTTCTTGTCACACTATTCACTATGCTAAAAAAGAAGATATTATTGAAGATGAAGAAAACCCAGAGTATGTCAATGTTGGTGAGCAATGCCCACATTGTGATGCTACAGAAGGTTTTGAAATTGTAGGTGAAGTAGCACCTTATAATGCTAATGAAACTAAAGAAACTGAAACTGAAGATGATGTTGAAACTAAAGATGATACTGAAATTGAAGATGAGTTTGATTTAACTGATGAAGATGATTTAGAGGATGAAGAAAACTTTAAGGAAAGTTTAAAGTCAGGTAAACAAAAATCATTCTTAGAGAGATTATTAGATAATGATTTCTCAGGTTCAAACATTGATGAAAATGGTAGACCATTAGAACTTGAAGGTGATGATGACACTATTGAAGAAAAAGTAGGTTCAGTATTACCAAGAGTTAAGAAACAAGTTAAAGAACATAAGACTACTAAGGCAACTAAGAAATCTTTAAAAGAAGATTTAAAACAAGAAAGAGAACAAGGTATCACTAAGATTAAAGATAAAATTTTCATTAAATTAATGGATAAAATTAAAGAGAAAAATAGAAATGGTGAAACTCAATTATTCTTATCATATGATGATTTTTGTAAATTTTTAGATGATGATTTAATAAATAGACTTAATAATGAGGGAGTCTATGTCGTTAAATATACAGATTATTATGACTGAACTACTTATGTTGTTTATTGAGGAGACGATGTAAAACAAAAAAAGAATGGTAAATTTAAAATAAAGGGGTACACTAGACCAAATATTTCAGACTATGGTATCAGTTTAAAAAGATTATTAAATGAAAGTAAGTTAGTAGAGAAACCAGTATACAGTCTTAACCCAAGATACGATAGTAGAAAGTCATTCTATGGTAAAGCACAAGTAGATACAGGAGATAAAGGTGACCAAAATAAACTTTATTCTTATGACACATTAGTAGCAGAGATTAAAGATGGTAAACCAGTAGTATATGGTACTTATTCACAAACAACTTTAAGACACATTAAAGATTGGTTACTACAAAATGGCTTTAAGGCAGAAAGTAAGGCTCAAATTGAGAAAGACTATATGACAGAGGGTTGCAAGACTAATGAGTGTAATCTAAATGAAGAAGTACAAGATGAGGCTTATGAAATTGCTGAGTATGTATATGAAAAGATTAAAGACAAAGACTTAGTTGAATGGGATGAATTTGAAGATTTAGTTAATGAAGCAACTAAGGAATTATATGATGTTGATTTATATAATACAATGGATTATGAAACAGGAAAAGCCACTATTAACAATAAAGAATTTGACATTAACGATTTAGTTAATGGTGATATTAGGGGTATCTTAAGTTATAAAGGTTATAGTACAATTTTCGAAGGTGAACACGAAGGTGGTTTAACTACTAAGGAAATTGAAGAAAACCTAAAAGAAAGTAAATCACTAAAAGAAAATGCTAGTGATGAATATGCTGAAATTATTGATAGAGCAAAAATGGAAATTGATGATGGTGCTAGTGATGTAGATGAAGCAATTTGGGGTGCTATTGATAGTTATGCTTATTTAGATGAATATCAAATTCTTAAAGAATTATTTAGAATTGAAGATTTATACCTAGAAAATGGTGAAAATGTATCTACTTACATTATGGAACACATTTTTGATGAAGTATATAGTGAGGTTAAAGATTACTTTATTGAAAAGCACGAGAATGATGAAGATGATGATGAGATTGAAGAAAGCCTAACAACTACAAAGAGAACAATAGAACAAATCAAAGAAAGCATTAAGACTAAGTTAGACAAGACTATTAAAGAAGGTCTTGAAAAAGAAAAAGATGATATTGATGCTAAAGCAGATGACAAGAAAGAAATAGCAAAAGAAAAAGAAGAAAAGGCTATTGATGACGCAGATGCAGATAAAGATTATGAGGAAGATGAGATAGATGAAAGTCTATTTGATAATCTAATCAATAAGTATTGCACAAGAGTATATGAGAACGTTAAAGAATATAAAACTACAAATGGTTATACACAAGACCATAAGTTAGTATTAGAGGGTTTATTAACTTATAAGTCAGGTAAGACAACAAATACTAAATTTATCTTTGAAAAGAAAATGACAAAAGATAATAAGGTAAAATATGTTGGTTTAAATGAAACATTCTCAAAGAGCAAGAGAGCATTCTCATTAAATTGTAATATTGAAAACAACAAAATCTTATCAGAAAGTTTAACTTATAACTATAAAGTTAAGGTAAACGAAGATAGAAAAGTTGTTTATGGTTCAATTAAAAACAACTAATTAATAGAAAGGAGTTAAATAACTATGGAAGATTATATAACAAGTAGAAATAGTTATGGTAGACTAATAACTCCAGATATTAAACTACATAGAAAATGATTTAAAGAAATGGTTAGGTTAATTGGTATAAATGTTATTTATAAACCAGTATCAGAACCAAACAAACAATATAGCATAAATGGGGAGGCAGTTACAAACTACCTTTCCCCTATGCTAGTAGGTTGTATATTTGATGAACACCCTACACAACAAACAACTAAACGACTAGGTTGAAATGCAGAAATGCAAGAAGATGCTTCAATTATTCATTTACCTTATGACCTAGAAGGTTTACAAAAAGATTGTTTAGTTATAGTTCCTAGTGGTATAGATGATACAAAAGGTAGAGTATTTAGAATAGTTAGAATAAGTAATATAATGATTTATCCTGCATCATATGCTTGTATGATAGTTCCTGAATATGAAGATACTTTTGAACATAGTCAACTTACACACCCAACTGACACATTTAATTTGTTAAACGAGGAGGATGATTAATATATGGAAGACATTATTTCTTTAGAACCTACAACAAATGTAAATGGTGTTGGTCTTAACCTAGATGAATTTAGTACTAAAAATATTTATAATTTAGTTAAAAATAAGAAATGAAATTTAGCCTTAACAAATGGTCAACTACAAGATGTAGAACCTATATTAAAGAATTGATTATATGTCAACGCTCCAAATATAAATTATAAAGACCAAAATATAGTTAATTTAGTTAAGAATTGATATTTTCATTTTAAGTCAATAGGTACTGAAGATAATCCATTCTTTTCTTATCTTAAGTCACTAAAAAAATTAGGTGTTAAACCTAAGTATAATGATTTAGTAGCAGTAAACAATAAGTTTCAAGAAGGTGTATTAACCAAAGAAGATTTATCTAGTGATGTTAGTGGAAATATATACAATGAAGTATTAGCAAATAAAGATTTCTATAATAAAAAACTTGCTAGTCAAAACTTTTGATTAGACATATATGCCTTTTTCTCAGACCCAGATAAAGTAGGGTTAGCATTAAATAATTACCCTAGTGATGTTTCTATCTCAATAGGAAATGACAAATACACAAAAACTGAGTTATTAAGTAGTGACATTATGTTGAGAGATTGTTTACTATTTGAAGGTGGAAATCCTAATGAGAAACTAAGAAATGCTAGAACTGTTGAAACTGCAATAGATGGTATGTCAAAATATGTATCTGAGAAAGATAAGGTACAAGGTAAAAGTACTAAAAAGACTAAAGATTATAAGAATGAGAAGAAATTAGATAAATTTATACAAGATAACCCAGAATTAATGCAAGATAAAGAATTATTAGGTGATGTAAGAATTTGATTAGGTGAAGATTAATATGCAAATAGTGTTTCCTGAATACATTTCATATAATTGCATTAATTTAGTTATCAAAGATGCTATGAAAACATTTTTTGTAGAAATGCACAAAGATGGAAAGTTTAATAAATTAGATAACTTCTTGTATAATATATTAGGTAGTAAAATTAGGTGTATAGATATTTTACTATATGCTACTAATAATGCTTATGTAGGAAAATATAGAAGATTCTATATATTAGATATGTCAAGTAAATCTCTATACCCAAATACAAATTTTACTATATCTAGTTTAATTATGCTCATTAATTCAGGTAATCTAGAGGTAAAAGGAACATACGCAGTAGTATATTGCTACAATCATATAAGGCAATACTTAGATATTTTATATGATACTTATAGTAGAAAATATGGGAGGTAGTTAAATGTCAGTAAGATTATATGATGAAGCAATAGTAAGTAAAATTAAAAGTTGAGTGAAAGATGATAAATTAAGGGTGTTATCACCTGAAGATTCAACTAGACTATTTCAAATGGTCGCTAATCAAACAGATGATAAACCATTACAACTTCCTTTAATTGCAATATCAAGAAATAATGAGATTGAAATTGAAAATACAAGTAAAAGAATGTTGACTTATGATGGTATGATGTTAGATGCGACAAAAAAGAAATCATTACAAATAGATGCAGTACCTATGGTGTTAAATTATCAATTAGATATATACACTAGATATATGGTAGAAGCAGATGAATATATGAGAAATTTTGTATTTAATTTAATTAATCACCCTAAGATAAAGGTAGTATTACCTTATAACAATGTAGATTATGAACATTGGTCATATATAAGAATATTATCTACAATAGAAGATAATAGCGATATACCACAAAAATTATTTGGTGACCAATTTACAAGGTGAACAATTAGGTTCACAGTAGATGATGCTTATTTATTCTCATTACCATATAAAGACAATATAGAAATTGAAGGCTATGAGATACAAGAAGAGTTATAGCAAATATATGAAAATATTTGCTAAATTATATAGATATAAATAAAATTTATGAAGGAGAAAAACTATGCCAAAAATTACAATTACAGAGATAGATAATACTAAGGCAACTATTAGTGAAGAAGATTTTGTAGTCTTTGTACCAGGTAATGTAAGTGATAAAGCAGAAAAAAATGAACAATATAAATATATTGGTAAAACAACATTATTTGGAGATTTAGAAACATTCATAAACGAGATAGGTTATGAAACACCTACATACGATGAAATAGACACACCATTCGTAGTTGATGGTAAGACATATGACCCAGGTTATTCAACTGCTAGATTTTTATTAAATAAGGGTTATAAGGTATATTATAGTGTTCCTAAAGCAACTACTGGAGTAGAAACTAAACATATTAATGAGAAAGATGTAACATATACAACTATACAAAGTGTTCAATATACATTAGGTATAAAAGCATTTGAAGGTGAAACATTAATTTCTGAAACGGAACAAGAAGAAGCAAGTGAAGGTATTTATGAAAATGTTGTATCTAATGAATATTATATTTATGACATTGATTCAGCAACATTTACATCAACTTCAACTAGTGAAGCATCCACAATTAATTATGTAGATGCGACAGCTACTGAAATAAGTTCTTGGTGGGAAAGTGGTAGTTTTACAAGAGATGAAGTAGTATATAATAACTTATCTTCAGGTAGATTTACTAAGAGAATATATGATGGTACATCTTATAAGATTGGTACATACGCTAATGTAGTTTATGCAATTAATCAAGATAGTTTCTATGAGGATTTAGATGACAAATCATTATACCAATTTAGATATTTAACTAATGGTGGTTATATTACTGTAAATGATGAAGTTGATGATAATGAAGATATTACTTCTTTGACTACATTAAAGCAAATAGCAGAAAATAGAGGTGATTGTATTGCCTTAATAGACCACGATAAAAATATTTTAGTAGGAAAAACAACTAAGAAAGACCAAGCAGATGCAATTTTAAATTCAGCAAAGAAAGTTACTAGTAAATATGCAGCAATGTATTCCCCTTGATGTAAATATACTATTAATAATGTAACTATAGCAATGCCTAGTTCAATGGCATATTTAGAAGCATTTATAAATGGAACAAAGACAAACCCAACTTGGTATGCTACAGCAGGTAGACTAAGAGGAGTTATTGAAGGTAAACCTATTGTAGAATATGGCGAGAAATTTGCTAACTCATTAATGAGTGATAATGATGTTAGTGTAAACCCAATTACTAATGTTTATCCTTATGGCATTCTAATTTGGGGAAATAGAACTTTATTTGATAACTCAAAAACTCAAGGATTAGTAGCAAGTTCATTCCTAAATATTAGACAATTATGTATTGACTTATTTAAGAGATTATATATTAATGCAAAAGGATATATGTTTGAACAAAATAGCGATAGATTGTGGTTTAATTTTAAGAACGATATTGTTAAATTATTAGATAATATGAAAACTGGTCAAGGTATTAGTGGTTATAAGATTGTAAGACAAACACCAGACAAGAGAGCACAAGTTAAAGCATTAATTCAAATTGTACCTATTGAAGCAGTAGAAGAGTTTGATATTACAGTTTCATTAGAAGACCAAATAGATGTTACAGAAAGTATATAATAGAAAGGAGAATATAGAATATGCCAAGTAATAACGTATCATTAGACCAATTAGGAACATATCATATTGCTCAAAATCCTGATTTATATACACCTGCTAGAACTAATAACTTTGTGTTTATGCCTAGATTTAATGATAGTCAAACTAGATTATTAAAGTCAGGGGTAGACAAAGCAAGTGCAAAGGATAATGATTATTTTTCATCAAATTATTTACAAGAAGTATTAATGTTATCAGTTGATTCAGCAACAGTTCCACATTATCAACAAAATTCTATTGAAATAAAACGTGGAAATGGTGTTATTAAATTTGCAGGTGCAGTAACTTACCCAAGTGGTACATTAAAATTTAATGATTACATAGGTGCAGATACTAAATCTTGTTTACTTGCTTGGAGAAGATTAGCATTTAATCAAGAAACAGAAGCAATAGGTAAAGCAGAAGATTATAAAATTAGTGGTGTTCTAATTGAATATACACCAGACCATAGACAAATTAGATATTGGGATTTATATGGTGTATGGATTAGTGAACTAAGTGAAGGTGATTTTTCAAGTGAAGATGATGGCAAGAGAGAAATTACAGCAACTATTCAATATGATAGAGCAATCGAACACTTACCAGATGACACAAATCAAATAGAACCAAATGACACAAATCAAATAGAACAAGCCTAATAAATAAATTGTATAATATCATAGGGAACTTGCGTATGGTAATCCATATGATACCCCCTATGATATTTTTATTTAATATTGGTTTTAAATGCCCTATAATCGCTTTTTATTTAAAAGATGAATATTGTATCACTTACATAATAAAAAGCAAAAATAGATAGGTTAAAATAATTTATAGAAAGGAATAATATAATATGGCTACAAACACAATTCAAGAAACTTTTACTTTACCGAGTAAAGGACAAATTTATGACAAACCAATCAATCCAGAAATTACACTAAGAAGTATGACAACTATGGATGAATTAAAGAGATTATCTCCTAGTGATTTACCATATAAAAATATGTGTGAAATGATTGATGATTGTATAGTTGGTAAAAAAGATTTATCAAGTTATGATATGTGTATAGGTGATTATCAATTTTTATTACATAAATTAAGAATAGCAACATATGGAACAGATTACCATATGGTAGTATCTTGCCCTAAATGTACAAGTGTAGAGGAAAAAGTATTTAATTTAGAAGATTTAGAGATTTTAGAGTGAGATGAAAGTTATAGGGAATTATTTAGTTTACATTTACCTAAATCAGATAAAGATGTACTATTAAAGGTTCAAACACCTAGAATACTAGATAACATAGTGAAGAAGAAAAAAGAAATGTTGGCTAAGAATAAAGAAATGATAGACCCAACATTTGTATTAACAGTTATGAGTTGTATTGATTTAGTAGATGGTAATAAATTAAATTTTGTTGATTTAGAGAGATTTGTACAAAATTTACCTATGGCAGATACTAATTTAATTTTACAAAGAATGGATAACATAAATCAGAAAGTAGGTATAGATACAGTGGTTGCTAACCATTGTGACCAATGTGGGTATGATTATTTGTCTACCTTTCGCATCACATCAGAGTTTTTTAGACCCTCAGTTGACTAAAGATGGTAGACTTTATGCACCACTAAGATATAAAAGAATACTACAAGATTGCTATACTATAACAAGAAACACTAATATAGATTATCAATCTGTTATGAATATGAGTGTTACAGAAAGAGAGTATATTATGAGTTTTATTATAGAGGAGGCAACGAATATTAAAAAACAAAACGAAGAAATGCAAAGACAATTAGAACAATCAAGACAATCAAGATACAAGCATTAAGAGAGGAGATTAGATTATGGCTTTTAGAAATTCACTTGAAAAAACAGATAATGAAAATAATCGTGACCTCCCTAGAGCACAAGAAATTGAAACTAAAAAAGAATATGAGAGAAAAAGATTAGAACAACTTAAAGAAATAGAAAATCAATTAGATAAAAAATATGCTAAGCAATTAGAAGACTATAAGTTGGCTTTATATGTTAGTTCAGATAAATTAAGTTATTCTACTCGTAAAAAATTAGAAAAGAAATATCTTGAACAACAAATAAAGTGAAGAAAAAAAGAAGAAGAGAATCTTGAAAATGAACTTGCTTTAAAGAGAAAGAGGCTTAGAGAAGAAGAACAAGCAAAAGAGAAAGATTGGCTTGAAGGTAAGTTAGAGAGATATAGAGAAACTTTAAAAGATGAAAATACTTCTTTTATAGATAAAATTAAAACACTTAATAAAATGCGTAAAGCAATATCAGAAGGTAAAACTGATGAAGAAATAAGTAAAAAAAGGTGAGAAAAGTTTGATAAAATAATGAATAGTTTAAGTTCAGGAATGAACGAAGTAATTACTCAATATTCTAAATATCAATCTACAATAAATACTAGACTATATGGTTCAGGAAAAGATTTCAAAGGTCTACAAGGAACATTATTAGGTGCAGTAGGTATAACACCTTATTTAAAGACACAAGTATTATTAGAAAATTTACAAAAATTAGTTGAAACTGGTATCTCATTTAATCTTGAACAAAGAGCCTTTTTAAGTTCGATAAGTGATAAAGTAGCAACAACATTTAATGCCTTTGATGATAATTTATTAAGAATAATAAGAATACAACAAGCAGATTCAACTGCTAGTAGATTAGGTATGGAGTCATACTTAACTAATTTCTTAAATAATATGTTCTCAGATACAAGTTATCTAAGTAATAGTTTTGATACAGTTACTGGTAACTTAGTTGAAGCAACTTCACAAATGGGAACTAAAATGAGTGTTCAATTTGAATATATAATTCAAAAATGGTTAGGTTCATTATCTAGTGTTGGTTTAAGTGACACTAGTGTTAGTAATATTTCACAAGCATTAGGTTATTTAGCAACTGGTAATGTAAGTGGTCTTGAAAGTTCTGGTATGCAAAACCTAATTGTTATGGCAGCAAGTAGAGCAGGTCTATCTTATGCAGATATGCTTACTAGAGGAATATCATTAAATGAAACTAATAATTTATTAGGTTCAATAGTTGAATATTTACAAGAAATTGGTTCATCTACAAATCAAGTTGTTAAAAATCAATATGCTTCAACATTTGGTGTATCATTAAGTGATTTAAGAGCAGCAGGAAATTTAAGTGCAAATGACATAAAAACTATAGGAAATAATCTATTGTCCTATACTGGTGCTATGGATGAATTAAGTAGTAGATTAGGTACAATAGGTCAAAGAGTTAGTATAGCGGAGAAATTACAAAATGTGTCTGCTAATGCTCAATTTTCATTATTTAGAAATATAGCAGATAGTCCAGGTATGATGGCACTATGAACTATAACTGATATGATACAAAATTACACAGGTGGTATTAATATACCTAGTGTATTAGGAACTGGTCCAAATACTACAGTTGAAAATTTAATGAAATTAGGTATTATGGGTGTTGGTTCATTAGGTATGATTGGTGATATTATTAATGGTATTGGCAACACTATTAACTTTTCAAGTGCATTAGGTAAACTAGGTGGAACTGATTTACTTAAAACAGGTAGAGGCAATGGAATTACTTTAAGAGAAGGTGGTTTCTGAGAGAGTGAAGGCACATACATAGGTCAAACTAGTGGTAGTTCATTTTATCAACAAACGATGGAGCAATCAAATAGAAATATTGAAAATCAAATCACTAATAATGAAGTTGCAGGTAGTGAAGTAGATATGAAAAAAGATATTGCTGATGTATTACTTGCACTTCACAATAATGTAGCAGATATGCTTACTATAATGCGAAATGGTGTCCCTGTAAATGTAAATAATTATGGTTTATCAGGAAACACTAATGTATAGGAAGGAGGTAAATTATGATTAAATTTAACTCAACAAATATTTTTGTAGGTGAAATTAAAGAGATACTAAAATCATTCAATTTACCTTCCTATAAGGTTTTAGTGCAAGGTGAACCAGTAAGTATATTTAAAGATTTTAGTTATATTTATAGTGGAATGATTTTAGTTGGTAGAGAGAATAAAGATTTCCCTAATGGTTTTATATATGATTCAAATGACTTCTTATATAAAGATACATATTATTATAATCAACCTATATTAAATATAACTCATAATTTAGTTATTAAAAATGTAAATTATGATTACTTGACTCATAATAGATTAGGTAATTACTTAAGGTTTATAAGAGATTATAAAGATGTCAATTTAATGTCTATGTATAATTGTTTCAATGGTCAATCAGCAAATAATATAGATATTGATTTTGATAATGGTAAGAAGATATTTAATACTGATAATAATTCTTATAAGATATTTACTATACCAGCAAAGTATAATAAAAAATACACTTTCTTTGTAGATTGTCCTACAAATTTAGAAATAGTGGCTTGTTATTATTTAAATAATAATCAATTAAATGATTTAATTGTAAATTCAAATAATAAAGTATTAGAGAATTATTTGTACCCAAATACATATTATAAAATAAATGCCTCAAGGTTTAATACACCTTTTGTATATGATAAATTAAATTATTTTCTTTTTAATATCTCAAATGAAGATGTTAAAAGAACATTGGCACAAAAAGAATTAGAATTAACTTTATTATTAAAGTTGCCTAAAGATAATAACTCATCTATTGTAGTATTAGAAGGTGATTATACACAAGATTCAGAACAAAGATGTTATTCAGATATGACATTTTCAACTCATACTCAATATATTATTAATTTTGATAATGTTGATAATTTTGAGCAATTTAATAAATTTAATAGTTATAAACAACTAACTTATATTAATGATAATAATAGTTATCCTTTTGCTAATAGGTTAATTGAATATTTAATTGATAATGCAATAACACCATTAGATGATATCGAACTAGATACAAAAAGAGTTGAAAGCAATTTAATAAAGAATAAAGTTATTTCTGTATATACACCATACTATGATTGAACTAATGAGTTAAGAACGAAAATATATCTTGAAGCACAAAATAAAAAGATATTAAATAGTTACTTTGATATATTAGGTTATGTAGATAAAGATGTAGAAGAAAAAGTAGTTGGTTATGAAGATACTACTAATGAATGGGAGGGTTAATATATGGCTAATAATGTTAAACCCAATAGTAATATGATAAAAACAGGTAATTATATCTATATCTATAATTTAGGTGTAAAAGTAAATATACCAGTATATCCAGAAAGTATAACAGATAATCTACAATCTAATTTCCAACAAACTAATGCTTTAGCAAGAACAGCACCAGTATTTACTTATCAAAATTCTGGACCACGCTCAATGACCTTTCAGTTTTCATTACATAGAGAAATGTTAGATGATGCAAATAAAGATGGTTTAAGTAATGCAGAATTATATGTAGGTGAAGACTATATAGATTATTTAATTAGAAATTTACAAGCAATAGCACTACCTACCTACAACATTAGTTCTAAATCAGTAACTCCACCTGAAGTAGCAGTAAGAATAGGCGAAGGTGATGATATATTCATTAAAGGGGTAGTTCAAGGTGGTGTGCAAGTTGGTTATTCTTTACCTATATTGTCAAATGGAAAGTATGCACAAGTATCAATCTCATTTACAGTTTATGAAACTCAACCATTTGATGCTAAGCAAGTAAGTCAACTTGGTTCATTTAGAGGAATAGTAAGTGCATTTAAAGATGGTAAATTAACACAGGAGGGGTAGAATATGGACGTTTTGAAAGACAAACAAACAAAATCATATCCTAGTTTATCACGTTATAGTTCTATTCCTTATTACTATAACACGCAAGATAACAAATATATTTATGGTCTAACTAAGCAATTAGGTCAAAATACAGATTATGTAGTTCATAGGGTCAAACCTAATGATACATTAGACTCAATAGCATTGTACTATTATGGTAGACCAGACTACTATTGAATTATTGCAGACTTTAATCAAGTAAACCCATTTATTAACTTAATAGATAAATTTGAAACTATAAAAGTACCTTCTATATCTTATATTTATTTCGAGGATTAATTTATGGCAAATTTAAGTTTATTAGGTGGTATGAATTTAGTTGAAATGCCTTATATAAAAGTAACAATAGGTAATTTTACTTTTGGTGTATTTTCTAAAAGTGAAGTTGAGCAAGATTATGTCAACTATGAAATTCAATACCCAAATTACATTCAAAATTTACAAGTAAGAAAAATAAATGGTAAAGTTAATAACTATACATTAGATTTATCGTACCCTATTACATCTAGTGATGACCCTAATTTCTTTGATAAAGTATTTTCAAGTGTAAGTAAAACAAGAAAGATAGTGTTAAGTTATGGTGATATGTCAATGCCATCATTTATTTATAAAGATGAGGAAGCAATTATAACTAAAATTACACAAAATGTAAATGTTCAATCGTCTTTAATTACTTATCAAATAAGTGCAGTAAGTAATGCCTTTTTAAGCAATATGGGTGCTTATGATTTCCCTGAACAAGAAGAGAAACCA